>Ga0214923_10004408_pt1 | contig 17019 bp, 15 predicted proteins | sample LL1510_MetaG_FD_177993 | JGI IMG/M metagenome (GOLD analysis project Ga0214923, IMG submission 177993) | Freshwater microbial communities from Lake Lanier, Atlanta, Georgia, United States - LL-1510 | ecosystem: Environmental > Aquatic > Freshwater > Lake | place: USA: Georgia | collected... | reverse complement strand
TAGCACATTAGGTGCCAGCTGGGAACAACAATTCGCACCTAAAGGTTATCCTTACTTTCTAAGCACTACAAGAACACGCTCCGGTGGCTATCATCAAAGCGTAGGCAGTGATGCCGTACTGTTTGAATTAGACGGCAATTTTTATAACCAACGCTATCCCGGACGGGCAGTTGACTACTGGAACAATAGAAATCCCTCACAAGCACATCACAGAAGTCACGAAGCTGAAGATCGTATATTCAGTAGAGATCCTGCCGTGCCCGCTGCTATTACTCGAATGGATGTTTATGTCAGCCCGGAAGCTGAACCCGATACTCTAGCTCGTGTTAGAAAAATAGCGTTATTAGCAAAACAGCGTGGTATACCTGTCAGATTATTCACCGACGCCGATGCTTGGCGTCTAGGCGATGAACGCAAACAAGCCGATGTCAGCATATTACGCGGACAAGAACCCTCTAGACGAAACTATCCCAGTCGTAGGTATCTCAAACGCTGGATTGAACTGATCAGTGCCAATAAAAAATCACAATTAAGCAAAGAAGCAGATAGCATTCGTTATAACTTAATGTATACATACGACAAAGCCAGTGCTGCTAAAAGCCTAGACAATGACCTAAGTAACGCTCGTAAACCCGACAGCAGTGATCGCCCAGATGTAGTTAAGATAATTAAGTATATGCAGGCCAATCAATTACCCACAGTCGGAGCTTTAGTTGATCATCTTGCTGAGAAATGGAAAGCTATAAGTGCGAGTAAATGACTTATTTGAGGACGATCGCGAACACAGTCAGGCCCTACAACAGACTGGATTCTGGGGTCGTCGTGGTGCTGGTTGTCTAATACTAGCTCGCGATACACATCGCATCTGTATAGCACATCGTAGTCAAAAGGTTGAACAACCCGGTACTTGGGGTACTTGGGGAGGTGCTATAGATGCCGACGAAGATCCTGCACAGGCTGCACAGCGTGAAGTCTCAGAAGAAGCTGGTTACTCAGGTCCAATGCAGATGGTGCCGTTGTATGTTTTTAAACATCGATCTGGATTTACTTATTATAACTTTCTAGCCATAGTTGATCAAGAATTTAAACCCCGACTAGATTGGGAAACACAAGGATATAGTTGGGTCAAGTTCGGTCAGTGGCCTCGTCTATTACACCCCGGATTACAGGCATTATTGTCTGATGCAGCAAGTTTAGATCGTATTCGTCGTGCATTAGATCCTCATCCGCAGCGTGGTCAACATTATCCTAGTATAGAAACTATTGGATATGACCGTACTCAAACTGAAAGTTTAGTAACAGAGAAGGAACCAGATGAGATTGCAGTCAGTCCGTCTAGCATTCATTCAAAGCTCGGCATACCGGGTCGTATTAGTCAAAAAAGACAAGATAAAGAAGATATAGGATTATTAAGATATTACACAGGATCAGGTTCTAAAAACTTAAATAATCTACTACATACTCATTATAGAAACAACAAATTTAAAGATACGTTTTTCAAAGATATCGGACAACTTGATAATTACCTAACACAGTTTAAATTAGAAGAAAATCTCAAAGTTTACACCGGAATACCAGAGTCTCCAGCGAGAATTTGGTCTAAATATAACGCGGATCCCACTCAGCCTGTTAGGGTACATCTTCCTGCCTACACAAGCACTACAACTAACTATAATACCGCCTTTATAAATTTCGCTAAAGTAGATAATGTAGGATTAAAAAATCACCCACCGAGAAATATCCAACCCACAACCACAAAAAAAATACAAGGCGTTGTTGTGTACCCGGGATACCAAATATTGCATATAACAGTACCCAAAGGTTATCCTGCATTAAGTTTGAAAAAAGTAACTCAATATAAAGATGAAGAAGAAATACTACTACCTCGTGGCCTAGACGTTGAAATTGATCCAAGACCATATATAAAACCAACACCGGGCCAACCCGGCATTATATGGTTTGCCAAAGTAGTAGGACATAACCCAGTGGTGTTAAAATGAGAGCATATGAATTTACTAATAGACAACCCTTAACCGAAGCTGTAATTGCTACCATGCTTGCTTCATGGGCAGCAGGTCGTGCGTTATCTTGGCTAAAAGGAAAAATTAAAAATACTGCCAGTCAAAATATTGAAAAGAAAATTAAAGAAAATGAAACTTTAGAAGCAATAGATCAATATCTCGCACAAATTTTAGGTAGCCACAAAGGTGCAATAGGTAGTGTGTTAACGTCCTTTGCAATGGCTTTAGTATTCAGTAAAGGACAAGCACTAGAAGCAGCTCTTGCCACTGTAGGTAACATAGCTATGAAATATGTAAACGAGTATACAGGAGTGGCGCCTGCCAAGAGAGCTGTTAATCAAATAGGTAAAGACATAATGTCTGGCGATATAACTTGGGAGAAGTTTTTTCAGCAGTTGAGAACTATGGAGCCAGCTGTTGACAGAATGCTAGACACTTATGATCAACTAACTGATCCTGACTATCAAAATAAAGTGCAACCTGCACCAATCGTACAAGCTCAACCACAGCAAACGACACAACAAGATACCGAAGATCCTCTTCAACCGTACATTGCAGGTAATTATATTAATTAAATACTATATGCGTTTTAAAGAATTTATTAATGAATCGTGGCCAATAGCGTTTGGCGCAGCAGCAGGCGCCCTTGGTGCAGGCACCGCACTAAAGGATCGTAAATTTGTCGCGCCACCGGCTGTGGCTCCGGCTACGCCAGCACCAGTTGCTCCTGCGGCTCCTGCGGCAAACACTGCACAAACTCGTAGTATTAGCCCAAAGCAAGTTCAAGCTAAAGAATTTGATTCTTTAGCTGTGCCGCCCAGGGCCACAGTCTTATTACAAGCAGCACAGCGTTCAGGCATTAAAGGAAAAGAACTAGCACAGTTTATGGCTCAAATGGAGCACGAGTCGTGGGATTTTGAACGTATGCATGAAGTTCCTAGAGGCCGCAACTATTTCAATAGATATGATATAAAACATTCTCCTAGGATAGCTCGTGAACTAGGAAACGTTAAACCGGGCGATGGGTACAAATATCGAGGACGTGGTTTCATTCAGCTAACTGGACGCACTAATTACGAAATGGCCGGTAGATATTTGGGTATTGATTTAGTAAATCAACCAGATCTTGCCTCGCAACCAAAAATAGCAGCACAAATTGCTGTTTACTACTGGATGACTAGAGTTCGTCCTAATGTCTCAGACTATGCAGACACAAAAAATGTAACTCGATATATAAATGCAGGTCTAAAAGGGTTACAGGACCGCGAACAAAACTTTATTAATTATATGCAACAGGGCGATCCAAATTGGCAATACGTGCCAAAAAGATAGTTAAATAACTTATGCCACAGAATTTCATCAAAGGTAATGTTGCTTATCACACAACTCTAGCGCCCGAAGCATGGCGTGGCAATGAACTACGGTCAGAAGTTCGTTATAAATTACTAAATGCCGCTAAGATGTTTGTAAATAGTTTAGAAGTACCTAACTTCAAACTGTTAGATGTTGTTTTAACCGGTAGTATGGCTAACTATAACTACACTCGTTTCAGCGACTTTGACGTACATGTTGTCACACAATACTCAGATTTAGACTGTGAAGACCTAGCCGAAGTATTCTATCGTGCAAAAAAGACTGTATGGAATGATGCACATGACATAATTGTGCGTGGACATGAAGTAGAAATGTATGTGGAAGACGTAGATGAGCCACCTGTTTCTGCCGGTGTGTTTAGTCTTTTGGACAATAGTTGGCTAAAGCTACCCCAAAGACAAGAACCCAGTATCGACGATCGAGCTGTAAATTTGAAAGTAGCAGATTTGACAAAACGCATAGATCGTGTTATACATAGTGCTGATGACCCCGATGACATTAGGCGTATACAAGACAAACTTCGTAAAATGCGTAGATCTGGACTAGACCAAGGTGGTGAATTTAGTGTGGAAAACCTAGCTTATAAAATACTACGTAATTTGGGCTACTTAGATCGTTTAACAAAAGCACTTAATGACCAAATTGACGGCGGATTAAGTTTATAAAATGCCTTGGTATATCCATATATACCATTTTGCTTGGCTTGTTTTAGTTCTTTCAATTTATTATTTTTTTGGCTGGGTTTGGGGCACAGCCTTCTTTACCAGCGTCGTATACGCAAGTATTCTAATAAATACTTAGTACTCTATTACCCACTATGAAATTTACCGATTTTAAACCAAGAATATTGCTCGAAGGCGGAAATGCTATCATCAATAACCAAAGTGCCGATCGCATTGACTCGAATGCTAGAGAGCAGGTGGTTCCATTAATTGATAATAGCTTACGTGCCATTAATGCTGCATTTGCCCAATATTCCGGTAAACCTTTATGGCACGCTGAATTGCTGGCAAGTCGAGCATTTCTAAGTGGCAGTGCATTCCATTTCTTTGATAGAGAAAACATTAAAGATTTAAAGTTTGTAGCAGCCAAACCAACAGTAGGCGATATTGACACACAAGTTGATGCTGAGATGCGCGATGAAATTATCGCTTGGCTACAGAAATTACCCCCTGGTTCTAGACTAGGCGATGCCGTTTATATAGGTGTAAAAGATGACCCTGCGGCGCTAGCCGGAGGGCAATTTATTACATTATGGAGTTTCCCCGGTATACAAATCAAAACTAAGCAAGCCGATGGGACTACAAACGTACGAGGCACTAACGTACAAATTGACTTAGAACTTAAAGAATTTGAAACTAGGCCTGGCACGAAATACCGTCAACCCACTCGTTGGAGTGCTTTTAGTGCTAGCAGTGCGTGGGGTGATCTAGAAGCTGGTGTAAAAGGCGTATTCCACAAATACCTTATCCAAGCGTTAACTTATCTAACTACTCAAACTGTAGTCATTCGTAAACCAGTCTACAACCGACGCACTAAAGAATACGATACCTATAAGTACAGCGAACCAACGCAATCACCTATGTACTCATTTGCAGTTGCCAGTAAAGAAGGCGGCGGCCTTAGGCCGACTTTGTCGCCAGTACTAGATAGTACCGGTCGTCAAGAAGAAGTCGACGGAGTTCCTGTTTACGATTTAGTAGGTAGCACTGGATACACAAGAAACATCGATGACATGTTTGCAAGTATATTTGGTGATCGTATCAAAAAAAGTGAATTTAAAAAAATAAGCAACCAATTTGATTCATTTATCGGTCTCTTAGGTATAATGAAGAAATATCTAACACAGGAAGAACGTACACTAATATCTGATAAATTTAGAGAAAAAATCATCGGACGTGATGATCGTAACCGTAGAGCACAAGAACTGTACAAAGGCGATCCTACTAAAGATCGTAAAGAAAAGTTAACTGCATTTAATTTATTAAATAAAACATTAGGAACTACGCCAATTCCCGGCTTCAATGACATGGTAAATGATTACTATGCCACTTACGATAAAGCATCACGTACTGAAGAAAGTATTACCGAAGCAGCAGATCCAAAATATAAACGAGTGGGTGTCAAGCATATTTACATGCCAGGCAGTACTGTTGAATTACCCGACGCTATGTTTATCGACCTCTGTCGTGAAATAGCCGATAATAATGGATTGTTAGATTCAGCAGAAATACATCTTAAAGTCGATGGCGCTGGCCGATGGTTTGGTAAGGATCAATCAGGTGAACCATTCTTTTTGCCTAAAAAATTAATCAAGCCACTTACTATAAATGACGTTGGAACTTTTGAAAAATACGCTCGGGAAAATAATGTTAGCCCGGAACAAATAGAATACTTCAAGGCCTACGACGACGCCTTACGCCATATATTAACCAGTGACTGGATCAAACGTTTGCCCAAAGATACTATCGTGCAAGCGGAAATGCTAGCTACTGGTATGGGACAAAGAACGGACGGTGGCATAAAATTCAAGAGTATTGTTTATGATCCTAAAAAGCTAGGATCAAAAATGACTCTAGTTCCATTTAAATATAATGTTTATAGTACTGGCGAACCACATCCAAAAAGTCGAGAAATTCAAGAGCTTTTATTAAAGAGTTCAGATAAAGATACTAAGTTCGTTAATAGTGCATTATCAAGCCAAGGCATCGACGTAAGTAAAATTATTGATCCTGTTGTTAACATGGATCCAAAACTCGTAGCTGCTCTAAAATCGCGATCAAAAGATACACCAGAGAAACAACAAGCTAAAGATATACTTACTAAAGCAAGGCAGCAACTTAGTCAAACTATTTACAGCAGTAACAAAGTTAAAGGCCGTGATCAGCTAGGCAAAAGTATCGAAGGGTATATTATCAAAATGCCTAGTGGCATTACAGTAAAAGTCACTAGTCCCGAAATGCAAAAGGCCGTGGCAGCAACGCAGGCCGATCGCAAATCCAAAGCCGCAACTGCTAGCCCAGTCTCAAATAGAACCCGTACTGCTGTAGTTACGATAGGTAGTTTTGCCGGGCATCGTGGTCACCAGCGTTTGATTGATCTAGTGTTAAACACTGCTCGGCAACTAGGCGGAGATCCGTTCATATACGTGAGTCCAAAGGTCGGTCCAGATGATCCTATCCCTCCAAATGTTAAACTAGAAACATTACGCAGACTTTACCCAGACATTGCCAATCATATTCAAACTTGGGATCCTGCAGGTACACCTGTTAAAAAAATTGAAAAAGAAATTGTATTGCCGGCTAATAGTCCATATAAGCATGTTATATTAATTGTTGGTAATGATAGATATGAGACTTTTAAGAGATGGATGGGAGTTTTAGCACAGCGTATGCAGGATCCACGCTATCCCGGAAGTCATAACTCTGTGACATTTGACACACAAATGATTAATCGCAGCGAAGAGGGTGGTGGCGATGGATGGAGTTTTACTAAACTACGCAATGCTTTAAAGAATCCCGATTACTCAGATGAACAAAAATTAGCTGTTTGGATGCGTGGTTTTGATGGGGTAAAGTTAGGTGAAGAATACATTAAACAGTTAATGCAAATCACAGCTCAAGGTATGGGCTTACAACCACAAATTCAGAAAGAAGATGATCTAGAAGAAAGATTTAACTTACCCGGGCATTTAGGAACACGGCGTGATAGATTTAAGAGTCTACGCAAGGAAGCTGCTACTGGAGCTAAATTCACAGGATACTTTAAAGGCCAAGATCGACCACCAGTAGGTCGTCGATTAGTTGGCGGTGAGAGCATTGAGTCTGGCGATCGTGTACGTACTAAGACTTTAATCAGTAATGGTATTGTTGAAAGTATTGAATATTATAGACCATTTGGTGAAATGGCGGTGTATTATAAAGATGCTAACAACTGTTTAATGCGTACCCCGATTAGCAATGTTATAAAAATACCGTATGGAGAATAAAATGTTTGATTTCATAGATGAAAAAGGACGTTATCACCAATTTCAAAAATTATGTCATTGCGTTCATGCTCCACATTGTGGAGAACCTTGTAGTGTTGAAGGTTGTAATTGCAAAGATTGCCAATGCATCGACTGCGATCACCCCAACCTAGTTAAAAGCTCGGGCTAAAATAAATATAAAATAATCTTGAGGCCGGCATGAAAAGTACAGATTTTATTAAAGAAGCACCAGTACAATATAGCACTACGTTTAGGGGGGCTCCTGAAAGCCACCCTATGTACAATACCTATTACCAGCAAGAACTTGCCAAAAGAAAGAATCTGCCTAGTGGCGAAGAAACAGCTAAAATAATGGCAGCGAACAGGGTTAAGGCAGATATGGCCAAAGCTGGGGAAACCGCATTTCCTGTTGCTCTAGGGCAACAACAATCTTTATCTCAGTTTCAGCAGGCCGCAATGGACCAAGCGACGCAGGCAACGAACACACCCGCTGCTAAACCACCAATGACTGGCAGTAAGACTGATCCGAGAAATCTAACACCCCATGCCGGTCCAACTATTCCACAACCTGCACCGGTGGCCCAAACCACACTAGTGAAACCTTCCGCCAATATTCAATCTACCAGCATTGTATCTGATGAAACAGATGACATGCGTGGCGGGCAAAGTCAAAACACATCATTACCCGCAGGAGGCATGACCTCTACAGGTAACCGTACAGCAGCACAACCTTCTGCAACTAACCCAGCAACAGTCGGAGCCGATCCTATGCGACCTGTTGCACAACCACAAACAACAACGACTACTCCACAATATGCCGGAAGCAAAGGTGCTCAGGCAATAATGGCTTTAAATCCCGATAAAATAAAAGACGTAAACAAAATACGAGTAGGTGATCAAATAAAATTACCAGACGGATCTACCTATACCATAGCTAAAGGTGATACGTTAGATGCTATCGCGTCTGGACGTGGTAAAGGACAAGCTGCCCAAAGTAGTACGCCCGCAAGCAACCTCAACGATCCTAGACAAGGTCGTGGCATGAGAACTAGCTCAACTACTCCACAAGCTACCCTTGCTGGTGTTCCTAAGCAACAAGTCAAACCTATGCCAACGACGCCTTCAACGCCAACTACTCCTAATTCTCCTACAGCAAGATCACCAGGTATGAAATTACCTCGACCCGGTGGGCCTATGCCAAGAGATATACCACGCGAACCCGGTCCATTGAGTCCTCAAATGCCACCTTCGGCTAGTGCTGTGCAACCCAGAGCATCTATGCAACAAGCATTAGATGCCCAAACAGGTAAAGGAGTACAATGGGCACCAAATCCTGTACCGCCTGGTGCTACAGCGACACCTATTAATTTACCACCAGGTACGCAAGTAAGTCAAGGAATAGTTGCACCCGACTCCCCTATGGCAACCGGACAATTACCAAGCTCAGTCTCGCAAGCTGCACAAAACCTTATCAAACCAAGGCCGGCTGTAGTAAAACAAAGTCTAGATAAATCCACTACCAACCTTATTATAGAAAGTCTTACCCCGGTAGAACAAATACAATTTTTTAAGAGTGTGCTAACAGAGGCTCCAAAATCTGATATACCAGCGTATGTTAGACAAGGCCCAGCTTTTGATCCAAACCCTGACTGGAAAGTGTCGTTAAATGATTTAGAAGCAGAAAATCCTAGTAAAGCAAGAGCTGCTCAAGGTAACCAAAGATTTTCACCTAATGCCACCGGAGATGCCGGTAGATATAGCCAATCTGGCTCGGCCGCCCAACCAGCGCAGCAGCCTAGGTCATCTGTTTCTGCGGGCCGTGTTGAACCAAAAATTCCACAACAATCCTTATCTCCCGATCAATTAAAACAAGTGGCACAACGATCAGCTGCCGAGCCCGAAACTGGTCGAGCGTTTAAACAAAAAGGAAGCATGTTTAACCAGGCAGAAGCAACCAAACTTAAAAATTTAATTAGTAGCGGTAATGTTGCAGACGATGCTATTAGGGCAGGAATGCGCTCTGGTGCAGAAAGAGGTTTTGGAGCCATCAGCAGAGGCATACAATCCGCAGCAAGTGCCGGGCCTATTCGTCAGGCTTCGCGTGGTATTCTAGGCACTACTGCACGGTTTCTTGGTGGCGGTCTGGTAGGTTGGGCAGCTATTGAAGCTGTAGCGGCTCTTGCTGATTATGTTTATGACCTGTATAAAAATAGTAAAATTTTATATAATTCGCAGCCTAATAGCCCTACTAAAGAACAGGATGTTGCTGAAAATGAAAATGATTACCGAGCGATTGCGCCTTATCTAGCACCAGATAAGTTTCAAACATTAAGTAAAGAAGAGCAAGACCTTGTTATACGTGCAGCAGAAGCCTACGCCAAAAAAACTGGCAAAAAAATAGATTATCCACCAACTCCATTACCAACTAGATAATGCTGTTTAAAAACCAAGTTAGAATACCAACTAATTTAGTTTGTGATCGGATTTGTCTTGACTTACATAAAACTGACTTTCTGTACTACGACAAGGATGGGTTTGAATTAAATTCAGCGGAGCAAAAATATTACAGTCTTATGCGCTATGGATTAAAAGACTGTCTTAACCATAGAGCTTATGTGGAAACGTGGTACACTAGTCAAAATCCTAAATTAATTATAGATCATAGTTTAATACTCTATCGATGTAGTTACCAAGGAGATGCACGTAGACAGCTAGATACTTTGAAAACGTGTGTACCGCAGGCCAGTCTATTACTACGCAGCGAAGCAAAATGGGGTTTTGATTTCGCTTTAGATAGCATAGACTCAAATGGCAATGTATTTGAAGTAATACACATAGAGTATGATAATAAAAATCTTGATGCTTTTACAACAGAATTAAATACTGTACAAGAACGCATTGATCAAATTGATTGGTTAGATGCTGCCAATACAATACTTAAAGAGCGTGACAAATGGCAGAGCTTACAAGGCTTTGCTCAGAATGATTGGAAGGCGAGACGATTACTAGGTTGGCGTCGCGCTGAATCTACAGAAAAGACAATCTAGTTTACGGGCGGCTGCTGCCCGGTGGACCTGACCTCCACACCCACCCCGGGTCCGCTAAAGTGAGCACATCCAGTCTTGCAAATTCACAGCAACTAGTCTAATATAAGACTTTTACAAGGAGCATGTATGAGCGACCGCATGTTTAGTGCTGAGCAAAAACTCAAACTAACACAAATCATCAACGAAGGTATACAGGTCATGACTGAAATCGAGGATCTTAATGCTGGACTTAATGACACAGTCAAAGCAGTGGCCGAAGAATTGGAAATTAAACCAGCTATTCTTAAAAAGGCTATTCGAATCGCAGCCAAAAGCAAGTTAGGTGAAACCAATCGAGACAACCAAGATCTAAATACTATTTTGGAGACTGTAGGCCGCACACTGTGAATGACAATTTTCGATATATTTTTCAATGGATTCTCGATGATTATAGATCTAACAAATTTAGATTTATCATCGAAACCTTATCCTGGGCTATAAGCATAGGATGCTCATTGACCATGGCTGTAACTGTGCCCAGCCCACCCTTGATTATATTATATCCACTTTGGATCTGTGGGTGTGCTATGTATGCCTGGGCTAGTTACACTAGAAGGTCATTTGGTCTATTGGCGAATTATCTATTATTAACTACAATAGATAGCATAGGTTTGATAAGGATGATATCACAATTATGAGTTATGTCGATGCTTTATACAGTAGAGACGAAAACCGCATATATGTAGTTGAGCGTGTTGACGGTGAGCGTGTCTATCGCGATTATCCAGCTAACTATGTCTTTTACTACGACGATCCAAAAGGAAAGTTTCGCACTATTTACGGCACACCTGTGAGTAGATTTAGTACTCGCAACTACAAGGAGTACAACAAAGAACTCAAAATGCACTCAGGGCGTCAGTTATGGGAAAGTGACTTTAAGCCAGTGTTTCGCTGTTTAGAGGAGAACTACCTAGGACGAGATGCTCCAAAGTTGCAAACAGCATTTTTCGACATTGAGGTAGACTTTGATCCTGTTCGAGGATTTAGTAAACCCGAAGATCCGTTTAACCCAATCACTGCCATCTCCATATATCTAGATTGGTTAGATCGACTAATCACGCTAGTGATTCCACCTAAGACTATGTCCTGGGAGTCAGCTGAAGAACTCACAGCCAAATTTGACAACTGCTTTTTGTTTGATCGCGAAGAAGACTTATTGCAAACTTTCTTTGACATCATCGAAGATGCTGACATATTGTCGGGATGGAACTCAGAGGGCTTTGATATCCCTTACATGGTCATGCGTACTAGGCAAGTATTAAGTAAAGATGATACTCGCAGGTTTTGTCTTTGGGACCAGTTTCCCAAACAACGAACCTTTGAACGATTCGGTGCCGAGCACATTACCTTTGACCTAATAGGTCGTGTGCATATGGACTATATGCAACTTTATAGGAAATACACCTACGAAGAACGCCACAGCTATAGTTTAGATGCCATTGGAGAACATGAACTCGACGAACGAAAAATTCAATACGAAGGTACCCTAGATCAGCTGTACAACAAAGATTTTAGTACGTTTGTTGACTACAACCGTCAAGATACTGTGTTGTTGGCCAAACTAGACAAGAAGTTACGATTTTTAGATTTAGCAAACGAGCTTGCACACGATAACACTGTATTGTTACCCACAACAATGGGTGCAGTGGCAGTTACCGAGCAGGCAATTATCAACGAGGCCCATAGACTAGGGCTTATAGTTCAAAATAGGAAATCTACAGATGGTGACACACAAGCGGCAGGTGCCTACGTTGCTTATCCCAAAAGAGGAACGCACGAATACATTGGCGCGATTGACATCAATTCGCTGTACCCGTCCGCGATCCGCGCTCTTAACATGGCGCCAGAAACAATCGTCGGACAACTTAGACCTACATATACAGACCGATACATTGCTGATCGAATAGCCGAAGGTCTTAGTTTTGCTGATGCCTGGGAAGGTTTGTTTGGCAGCTTAGAGTACACCGCAGTAATGGATCAAGAGCCCGGACGTGAAATTACCGTAGACTGGGAAACTGGCGGTTCAGACACTCTGATGGCCAATCAAGTTTATAAACTTATCTTTGAAGGTCGCGAACCTTGGATATTGAGTGCAAATGGAACTATCTTTAAATACGATACTCGAGGCATTGTACCAGGCCTGCTTGAGCGTTGGTATTTGGAACGTCAAAGGAAACAATTCAGGAAAAAAAAATTTAATGAATTACTAAACGGAATTTCAGTACCTAATAGATTAATATAATACCTTAATTTTGTTTACTAGGTATAAATAAACAAAAAGAGGATATATGGTTAAATGTATGATTTGTGGCAAAGATTATCAAAATTTAAGCAGTCACATTAATTTCAAGCATAGCATGTCAAAAAATGAATACCTAAAAAAATGGCCTAAGGCAGAACTTGTATCTAAAGAATTATCTACTAGATTTTCCAATAGATCAAAAAAAATGCATGAGATTCTAAAAGAAAAAAACTATAATGAATACATGGCTATCAGGAATAAAACTTGCCTAATTATGCGACAAAATAAAGGAGACAATTTTGTACATTCAGAAGAAACAAAAAAACAAATGTCGCAATCACATCTCGGTAAGTCAAATGGTGGGCATTCTGATGAAACGAAGAAAAAATTAAGTGTTCAAAAAACAGGAAGACCAGTTAATTTATCTGAGGTTTCTAAGACCTTGAAAACACAAAGGCAAAAAGAAAAATGGCAGCAAAGAAAAGAGGATACCGAAGTATTCCGGACATATATAGAAAAATTATCCAAAACAAGAACAGAATATGTTAGAAAACACGGTATATCTTTGCCGAAAAAAGGAAAAAAGACAAATATCGAAAAACGATTTATAAGTTTTTTGCATACTAACTCAATTTTATATGAATATCAGTATTTTTTGAACGGAAAATATTTTGATTTTTATATACCATTGATGAATTTGTTAGTAGAAGTTGATGGTGAATACTGGCACAGGTTCCCGCAAGCTATTAAAAATGATTTAGAGAAACACGTCATTGCTAAAGAAGCAGGATTTAAATTATTGCGACTAACTCATATAAATTGGACTCCTGAGTTGTTATTTGAGAGCAATTATTATAATATACAACTTCATAATTATGAAATATTAAATGCAAGGACAAAAGAATGTCAGAATTACGAGATCTCGATTTCGAACGTTTAAGTGAGATATTGTCAAGTGGATCAAAAGAAGAATTATATAATTTTTGTATTAAATTTAATTTAAAAATTGAAGATGGAAAAATATATCCTACGCAAAGAGATGAATGTTTGGATGCCATCAAATATTGGGATAAAAAACAACTTGTAACCAAAATCAATTTAAATTCACTTTACGGTGCAATTTTAAATCCCGGGTGCAGGTTTCAGGACAAGCGTATTGGTCAAAGTACAACCTTAACTGGTCGCGTGATTGCTCGTCATATGGATGCTCATGTCAATGAGTGTATAACAGGTCGATACGATCATGTGGGCGATGCTATTATTTACGGTGACACCGATTCGGTGTATTTCTCAGCATACCCTACACTACGTGAAGAAATTGACAGTGGCCGTATGGCCTGGAACAAAGACATTTGTGTTGAGTTGTATGATACTATTGCTGCTAGCGTAAATGATAGTTTTCCGGGCTTTATGGATCGTGCCTTTAATTGCCCGAGAGACATGGGCAGTATCATTAAAGGCGGACGAGAACTTGTTGCCAGCAAAGCCTTATTCATTAAGAAGAAACGCTATGCTGTACTAATCTATGATTTAGAAGGCTCTAGATTAGACGTTGACGGAAGGCCGGGGAAAGTCAAAGCCATGGGTCTTGATCTAAAGAGATCAGATACTCCTAAAGTTGTACAAGACTTTTTAAGCGAATTATTACTCAAGGTCTTGACTGGTTCAGGTCCAGATTATGTTTATGATCGTGTGCGCGAGTTTAAACAAGAGTTTCAAAAGCGGCCACCATGGGAAAAAGGTACACCTAAACGTGTAAACAATCTCACACACTATGGTGCAATGGAAGCTAAAAAGGGACGAGCCAATATGCCCGGACATGTTCGTGCAGCACTAAATTGGAACACTCTGCGACGTATGCACTCAGATAACTACAGCATGGCCATTGTTGATGGTATGAAAACTATTGTGTGTAAACTGCGCCCAAATCCATTAGGGTATACATCAGTGGGCTATCCCACAGATGAGACTCATATTCCCGATTGGTTTAAACAACTACCTTTCGATGATGGCCTAATGGAAGATACCATTGTAGATCAAAAGGTAGAAAACCTACTTGGTGTGTTAGGCTGGAACATCGGCGAGCATACTAATATTAAAAACACATTCGACCAACTTTTTGTATTTGAGTAGACTGCCTGTTGTACGGTCTAAATAAATCTTATATACTACGTCAACTAGAAAGGACAAACATGAAAGATGCACTACACGACATAGTCCAGCACATCAATGGACTAGGAATCGAACTCATTAAAGTAACCGGAGATAAAAAAGAAACCGTGATTAACGGTGTAGCCGAAGATCGGTCGGTTATTCTTGATGCAAAGTTTCATACACTGATCCCTGAGTTCCAGGGCGTGTTTGGAATGCCAAACTTAAACAAATTAAATGTTATCTTAAACATTCCCGAGTACAAGGAAGATGCACAACTTAGTATTGCCTACCAAGCCGACGGTGAAGGCAATCAAGTTCCCTGTGGTATTGACTTTGAGAACAAAGCTGGAGATTTTAGAAACAACTATCGGTTTATGGTAGCTAACGTAATTAACGAAAAGCTCAAATCAGTGAAATTCCGTGGGGTGGCCTGGGACGTAGAACTAGAACCCAGTGTGGCAGCTATTCAGCGTATGCGATTCCAAAGCCAAGCCAATAGCGAAGAATCCACTTTTATTGCACGTACTGTAAAAGGTAACCTAGAATTTCACTTTGGTGTTGCTAGTACTCACGCAGGTAATTTCGTGTTTCACCCCGGTGTCTCAGGAAAATTAGCAGCAGATCGTTATTGGCCTGTGGCTCATTTTAATACTATCTTATCCCTGCCAGGTGATAAGATGGTTAAGTTTGCTGACCAGGGTGCTGCACAGATTACAGTGGATTCTGGTATGGCCCTGTATAGTTACACTATCCCCGCACTACAGAAATGATTAAAAACCTTCTTGCTGGTGGACACATCATAGTAAATGGTGGCTATCATAATTACCCATACATCGGTCCAGCCAGTGGTTCTGGTATGCTACGCTGGAACATCAACACCAACGATCTCGAAGTCAATGATGGTGCAGTTTGGCGTCCACTCGCTGCAATTGATACCACTATTGGCCTAAGTCCCGAGGCCGAATCGGCCATCGAATGGGCTATCCAGCGACAGCGGGAAGAAGCCAAGTTAGAGACTAGGATGCAGCGTCATCCCGGCCTGCGAGATAGTTACGAAAAATTTAAAATAATGGAAGCACTAACTAGAGAAGAAGATGCAGGACAAATTAACCAGTAAACAGAAAGATTATGCTGTGTTTTTGCCGGCTATCTCGGGGTTTTACGCTACCTTTATTGGTCGCCAACGTAATGACCAGTATGTAGATCCCGCTCGCTTTCCACAGGGCATGACTGACATGGAACAACTTAATTGGCTTAACAGTCAAAAAAGTTTCTTCCCATATCGGTGGAGTTTGTACTCGGGCGGACACGCTAACCTAGACCTAACTCGGCAGGATTGGTCGGAAGATATGGTGCGTCGTCGAGAGCCCGGTTCATTTATCTTAGGTGACTCGGGCGGATTCCAGATCGCTAAAGGTGTATGGGAAGGTGATTGGCGTGCCGGTTCAGGTTGCCCTCGAGCACAGGAAAAGCGTGAAGCTGTGCTGAAATGGTTAGATGGTATTGCCGATTACGGCATGATCATGGACATTCCTACGTGGACTCCTATGGTACCGGGTGCTACTCGAAAAACTGGCATACGCAATTATCAAGACGCTGTTGATGCAACTAGATTTAACAATGATTACTTTATGCAGCATCGTCGTGGAGTTGGTGAAGGTGGTACGAAATTCTTAAATGTATTACAAGGTGCCACACACGAGGACGCAGATTCATGGTATGAGATCATGAAGGAATATTGCGACCCTAAAATATATCCGGGTAGACACTTTAATGGTTGGGCCATGGGTGGACAGAATATGTGTGACGTACACCTTGTGCTCAAGAGGATAGTGGCTCTTAAGTTTGATAACCTGCTGCAACAAGGTGTTCACGATTGGATGCACTTTCTAGGCACTAGTAAGTTAGAATGGGCAGTATTGCTCACAGTCATTCAGCGAGCAGTGCGTAGATACGTCAATCCCGACTTTACAATTAGTTTTGACTGCGCTAGTCCATTCTTAGCCACTGCTAATGGGCAAGTCTACTATGAAAATGTATTTCCCGAAAACGGCAAATGGTCATATAAAATGGCCCCTAGTGCAGATGATAAACGTTACGCAACTGACAGTCGCCCTTGGAGCCAAGCGGTTATCGCAGATAAGATTCATACCA
>Ga0214923_10004407_pt1 | contig 17027 bp, 12 predicted proteins | sample LL1510_MetaG_FD_177993 | JGI IMG/M metagenome (GOLD analysis project Ga0214923, IMG submission 177993) | Freshwater microbial communities from Lake Lanier, Atlanta, Georgia, United States - LL-1510 | ecosystem: Environmental > Aquatic > Freshwater > Lake | place: USA: Georgia | collected... | reverse complement strand
GTTTTTCATCGTATTATTGCCCAGATCGCCCAGCACCATACTGCCAACACCCACCGCTACGATAACGTCATTGCCGCCACCACCCAGTATTTTGTCGGCTCCGGCCCCGCCGTCGATGGTATCATTGCCGCCACCACCGTTAATCGTGTCAATGCCGGCACCTCCAGCAATCACATCGTTACCCGAACCGCTGACGATCGAATCATTACCGTCGCCACCACTTAAATTCAGCGCTACCGTCGCAGAAGAAGACGTAATCGTATCATTGCCGCCATCGCCCATAATGGTTGCCCCAACGGCTGTAAGATGTGCAGTAATGAGATCATTCTCTGATCCACCGTTCAGCGTGGCACCGCCAGAACCGGTAGCAAGTGTAATGACGTCATTTGCTGACCCCGCATCAATAAGCGCATTCGCACCAGAGACCTGAATGGTATCTTTGCCGCCAGAGCCAATCACCACGCTTCCTGCTCCAGACACGGTGATGTTGTCGTCACCATTACCACCATCCAACGTCGAATTATTACCGGATGCCGTTAGCGAGTCATTGCCCAGTTCAGCAATCAGTTTAGCAGCAGCGCCTGCAGCAGTAATCACGTCGTTGCCTGCCCCACCATTGAGTTCATCTGCACCGCCTGTTCCGCCATTAATAGTATCGTTGCCAGATAAGCCGTTGATCACATCACGATCACTCGTGCCCTGCAGATTATCTGCTCCGGCAGTACCATTCACCACCGCGCTGGAAGAGCCCAACATTACCCCATATTTACCGCTTGTGTAGTTAGCCAGCTCAACCACTGTAGAGCCGCCATTTTTCTGCACCTGTAACGTCGTGCCTGACAATGTCAGATTAAACACCACGCTACCCATGGTTAAGGTATAAGTGTTACCACCTGCACTCACTGCAGAGCCAGACAACGTAATGTTATCGATGACAATCGTACCGCCAGTATCAGTTACCACGTCGCGACCATCGCCAGAGCCAAGGAACACAAACATATCATCGCCCAACCCTCCGATCAGGCTATCATTACCAGCACCGCCATTAATCGTGTCATTGCCGCTATTTCCTATGATGGTATCGTTGCCTTCAAGGCCATTAATGATCTCTGCCGCCGTCGTACCCGACAGATTATCACTGCCACCAGTGCCGTTGATGATATTGTCATTGCTCGCATCCAACCAAATGCCGTACTTGCCATTCACAAAGTTCGCAACATCTACAATCGAATCACCGCCTGCTTTCTGAATACGCAAGCCCGTACCCTCTACCGTCAAGCTGAATACGGTGCCTGTCACTGTCAGCGTATAGCTATTGCCGGTCACATGAGCCGCGGTGCCAACCAGCATTTTGCTGTCAATGACAATGGCTCCATCCGTATCGATCACCACATCGTTGCCATCACCATTACCGGCAAAGACAAACACATCATTGCCCAAGCCACCTGTCAGCACATCATTACCAGCACCACCATTAAAGGTATCATTACCGCTACCGCCGGTGATTGAATCTGCGCCTTCATTGCCACTCAAATTCAATGCAACACTGGCTGCTGATGCATTAATGGTGTCATTACCAGCATCACCCAGAATCGTTGCCGTGCCAGACGTCAAGTTAACGGTCAGCGTATCATTATCCGTACCACCACGAACCGATGCGCCAGCCGATGCATTATTAACCGTAACAATGTCGTTACCCGTGCCTGCATCTACCCCTACATTGGTTGAGTCCACAGTGATCCGGTCGATACCGCCGCCACCAATGATCTGACTGCCAGAACCTGATGCCGTGAACGTATCATCGCCTTCACCACCATTCAGTGTGGAGTTCGCGCCAGATGCCGTAATTGAATCCGCACCCCCATCACCATAAAGGATAGAACCCGCACCGGCAGTGGTAATGATATCATTACCTTCTCCGCCATGAATTTCATCAGCACCACCTACGCCACCTGTGATCGTATCATTGCCACCCAAACCATTAATCACATCTGCACCCGCCGTTCCCTGCAGATTATCGGCTCCATTAGTCCCGTTGATTACACCGCTGTTGCTGGGCAGCGCAATGCCGTATCTGCCGCTAACAAAGTTAGCGATATCTACTACCGTATCACCACCATTTTTCTGAATGTGCAACGTCGTGCTATCAACCGTCAGATTGAAGACTGTGCCCGTTACTGTCAGTGTATAGTTGTTGCCAGAAACATGCGTTGCTGTGCCCGTCAAAGTTTTATTGTCGATGACGATAGATCCGCCCGTATCCACTACCACATCATTGCCGTCGCCACTACCAGCGAAGACAAACACATCATTACCCAATCCACCAGTTAGAAGATCCGCGCCAGCACCGCCATTCATCGTGTCATTGCCGGAACCTCCGTTAATCGAGTCATTTCCCTCATTACCGCTCAGGTTAAGTGCTACGGTGGCTGCTGATGCATTCACAGTGTCATGCCCTGCATCGCCAGCGATGGTTGCTGTCCCAGACGTCAAGTTAACGGTTACCAGATCATTATCTGCCCCACCACGAACCGATGCACCTGCCGATGTATTATTAACTGTAACAATATCGTTACCGGCACCCGCATCTACTCCTACGTTGGTTGAGCCCACGGTGATCCGGTCGATACCACCACCGCCAATGATCTGGCTGCCAGAACCTGATGCCGTAATCGTATCATCGCCTTCACCACCATCCAGAGTGGAGTTTTCGCCAGATGCCGTGATCGAATCTGCTCCTGCATCACCATAAAGCACAGAGCCTGCACCTGCCGCGGTCATGACATCGTTGTCTCCACCACCATGAAGTTCATCGGCACCACCTGTACCGCCATTGATCGTATCATTGCCACCCAGGCCATTAATTACATCTGAATCCGCTGTGCCTAATAGATTGTCTGCACCGTTAGTGCCGTTAGTCACGACACCATTAGACAAGGTAATGCCATATCTACCGCTGGCAAAGTTAGTCAGATCAACAATTGTCGTACCTCCGGCCTTTTGAATATGGAGGGTCGTGCTATCTACCGTCAGATTGAATACCGTACCCGTCACCGTCAGCGTATAGTTATTATCGCTGACCAAGATGGCCGTACCGGAGACAGTTTTGTTATCAATGACAAGATTGCCCGTTGAGTCTGCATCAGTAATGGTATCCGTGCCGTCACCAGAACCACTGAAAGCATATTGATCATTGCCATTACCGCCGATCAGGGCATCATCGCCCGCTCCACCGATAAGAGAATCACTCCCTTCACCCCCAACTAGCGAATCGCTACCGCCACCACCGTTGAGGATGTTATTTCCTGCACTACCATATAACGTATCGTTGCCAGTATCTGCTGTCGCATTTTCAATATTGGCCCCAAAAGCATTCCATGAATGGCTATTGCCTACATGGGTAATGTAGGTTTCACCCTCGCGAACGTCCAAGACCACGTTTCCTGTGTATCCCAGAGAAGAAATGGTGTCGTTACCAGCACCATCCCAGCGCGTGAACACACCGCTGTTAGTGCCAAGGGTATAGGTGTTATTACCAGAATTGTAGTCATGATTAGCGCCATACAATTTCTGGATGGCGGCAATGTCATACAACATTGGAGTCAGAGAATTGCCATAAGTACTCTGAGACGGTGTATAGGTCCCCGCAGAGTAGGACATCATGGTGAAGTCGTGATTATCCGTCAGACCAAAATCCGATAAGAACGGACCATTCGCACCAGCACCACCGGCATCGTAATTTCCAGGGTGCTTCAGGCCAAGCGCATGCCCCAGCTCATGAACAACCGTGATATAACCATACCCGCCCGGTGTGAAAGTAGAGCCCGCACCCGTAATATCTACCGTCACTTCTACAGCGGCAATCGCTCCGGAGTCGTACGCATAGGTGGCGGCTTGACCTCCTATCCCTGCGGGTAAATCATAGGTACGAAACGAAATACCTCCAGCTTCTACGTTACCGGCTACGAAATTGATATTTGCGACGCTGGAAAACATGGTCATAGCGTCCATGGCCGCAGCGGTGCGGCCCGCATCAAAGGCAGCTCCGCCCGTATAATTAAACGGGTTTGACCAAGATGCCGTTCCAAAACTGTAAGTAACCGTTGCTTCTGTGCCCAAAACAGGAACGCCAGCTCCCGCATCATTCCACATTTTTGCATTGGTGCCCAGCAGCGCTTGCACATACCCAGGCTCGGTATTTGGAATCGTCAGATGCGGCACATCTACATTCTGTGTGGTGATAGAAATAGACCCGCTCCCACTCAGTTGCACCGAGTTTTGGCTTGCCGCTCCAGCGCAATCTGGGCAATTACAGGTGGAAAGATGAAGAGTGGGGTCTGAAAGATTCATGGTCGTCACTCCGTATTCCTAAGGCGCATTACCATTGAAGCGCATTATTCTTTGCTTATTAATTTTTAGCGCATAAAAGTTAATTTATTAATAATTTGACCAAAAATCGCCCAACCCTTTCATAGTGAAAAAACGCCACGTCAGAACACGATTAATATATTGATAAATTATCTATTGTTGTGTGATATAATGGCCATTTAAAGCACCTCAATCTCTTATCACCACCCCTCACGTGCCACACCATTTATGTCACAAAAATTGTAAATTATTGCTGAGTTTTGTTAGAAACGATGGGCTTTCGGTCAAGCAGCAACGCAAAAAGCGTTTGAAATGTTGGTATTTATGCGAATTTGCGGGGATGCGTGAAATGTCAAATGGTGCCCAGGAGAAGACTCGAACTTCCACGCCCTTGCGAGCGCTAGCACCTGAAGCTAGTGCGTCTACCAATTCCGCCACCTGGGCACTTGCAAAACAAGGAGGCCTGATATGCCGCTAAAACAGCCTTTTGTCAATGTCGTATTTCATGGTATCATGCCCGCGCACCTAAGCGAGGGCTCCCCATGACAGACGGCGGCACCATTGCCATAAAAAATAAGATGCTGAATGTGGCAACGCTACGCCTAGAAGATATTGAAGGGCTAGGGCTAAAATCGCATGGTGATGCCCCACATTATATGACCCTTGGTCATTTTTTCTTTGCCGATGAACGTGCCGCACGTTCCCCTTCGCCAGACGTCGAAGTGGACGCTAACACCGCTAACACCCCCACTGCTCCTTCCGAGGCCGAAGTCAGAGAACAAGTCAGACAACGCAGAGAACAGGAAAGAACTGTCCACCGAGACTGGGAAAAAGCAGCAGCAGACTACGTAGAAAACCTCAAAGGTTATGCCCAAAAATGTAAAGCGGACAAGATCCGATTACTAGGGTTTGGCGGCGAAGCATTAGTATTCGAACTATACCGCAGAGGCAAACCGCTTGAAGCCTTAATTCGCATGGAGCCGGGGCAAAAACCGGAGTATGCCCACCCAGATGATGACCCAGAAGATTTAGAACATGCTATCCACACCGGCCCCTTTGCCACAGCCTTCAATCCACACACGGCAGCACGGCCAAACTATTTCGAAACCATTGACACGGTGGCGTCCGACATTAATCACGTTGGCATGCATTTCAAAATCATGCCTAAGATATTTAATCTCCAACATATTATTCAGAGGGCAGACCTGCCAGAACCGGTCGTAGAGATGGTCATGACTCAGCTACAAGATCTGGTGATCGCAGGTGGTTTAGACCACAGCGAACTGATGCCCAAAAATGTTGGAGTTTATCTCGACGCCAAACGGCACCTGCATATGCTCTATCAAGACCCGGGTAACATGCTACATTTCCACGATGTTTGGCAGATGTTTGGCGAGATGAGTGCGGAACGAGTTGACTCCATGAGGCGCGTCACCGGCAGTAGCATTGTAGAGCAGCGGGAGCAAGACGAAGCCTTGCGAAAAGAGATTGGAGAAGATGCAAAACGGCTGTTCGATGGGAAGCGCACCCAATATGCCGAACGCATCGCCCGCCTATCACGCTCAGGAGATCTGGATAATGTGGTAGTTGATGGCTGGGTTGATTATGTGACCAAACGCGGCAAAGCGGCCGACCGCCCAGAACTCAGAGGGTCAGATCATCCCCATGACGGACGCCCCACCCCTACCCGATTCTAATATCTATCATCTTTGTTTTACAGCCGCCTAACTCTTGTGCTATGCAGAACGGACAGTAACAAGCGAGGCATCGGTGGATCATCCCTTAATCACAGTAGTCGGCGGATCAGGTTTCCTTGGCCGCTATGTCATCAGACGGCTTGTCCAGAGTGGATACCGCGTGAAAGTGCTGTGCCGCGACACGATCGTTGCGCAATCGCTCAAGCCGATGGGCGATGTTGGCCAGATTGCCATTGAGTATGCCGATATCACCACCCCAGAAACCCTGAAATCAAAACTCAAAGGGTCGTTTGCAGTCATCAATCTGGTTGGTATTTTGTATGAATCCAGCGGCCAGTCGTTCAAAACGGTCCAAACGACCGGGCTGGAGCAATTGGCTGAAGAGGCCAAACGGTGCGGCGTGAAGCGGTTTATTCATGTATCTGCGCTGGGCGTCGACCAGTGCGAAAGCTCGCACTATGCACGCAGCAAAATGGCCGGTGAAAACTCCCTGAGAAAAATATGGCCCAAAGCAACGATTCTGCGTCCCAGCGTTATCTTTGGTCCGGAAGATAATTTCTTTAATAAATTTGCACAGATCGCCTCTATTTCACCGGCGCTTCCCGCCATTGGTGGAGGCCATACAAAATTCCAGCCCATCTATGTGGATGATGTGGCGCTTGCCATACTCCACGCTTTGGAAAATCCCAAAAGTCAGGGCCAACTGTATGAACTGGGCGGGCCAGAAGTGATCAGCTTTGGGAATTTGCTGCGCTACATTGCTGCCAGCATCAACCGCATGCGCTGCTTGATTTCCGTTCCATTTCTGGTAGCCCGATTGCTTGGGCGCTTGATGCAGTTACTGCCCAAGCCGCCACTCACCGCCGATCAGGTGCAACTGTTGAAGCACGACAATGTGGTGTCGCAAAGCGCGCTGACAATCCAACATCTGGGCATTACTCCAGTATCGTTTCGCGCTATCGTGCCGCGCTATTTGTCTTACTTGAAATCCAACTAAGTGCATTTCATGAAGACCTACAACAAACCTTACGCCATCATCGCTTCATTGTGCGCTCCCAACTTGTATCGGGACGTGTGCAATCGTTGGCAGGGCATGGGGTTTTCCTATCTGCTACTACTCACCACTGTCATGGTCACTACGCTGGTATTCGTCGGCAGCGTGATTGTGCATGATTATCTGTTCAAAGATTCAACGGATGGACACCCCAACCGCTTGAAACAATTTGCTCAGTCCGTTGCTGAACAAATGCCAACCATGGTCTGGCAAAAAGGGCAGATGGAACTGCAATATAATACTTCAGCCGACCACTTAAACAAAACCCCTGACATTTTTATCCGCATTGGCAACAAAGACGTGCATCTGGTGCATATTGATCCCGATGCCACCAAAGAGTCTGCGGAGCCTATTCAGGCATTTGCTATCTTAACCCGCGATGGCGCCCTGATCAGAAAAAGTGAGGGGTTGCAGGCGCGCTCCTGGGAATCCATGAAGATAGACGATGGTTTTACCATGAATAGCGATATCGCCGCCAAGCACGGACAACACATCACCAACTATATTGAAGAAAACCGGCAAATCATCATGGGGTGCCTGGCGATGTTCATCTGGGCCGTCAGCATGTTGCTCCTGTTTATCTGGCGTGTGCTTCAGGCGTTGGCATTTGGGTTGGTTGTCATGATGTTCGGTTCTTTCATGAATGTGACACTGTCTTATCACACATCGGTTAGACTGGCTGCGGTTGCTATCACCCCAGCTATTCTGATTGATGCCGCCGTCACTCTGGCAACCGGCAACCGTTTTCCTTTCCTTGCCTTTGTCATGATTGCAACCTGCTACACTGCCTATGCGGCTCACTGCAATCGTTCGGCTGATACCGACACGCATGAGGTCCAATGATCACGCTGTATCACACTCCCTTATCTCCATCCTGTCGCAAAGTCCGTGTGATGTTGCGCGAGAAGGAACTGGATTTCAGATTGGTAGAAGAAGATTTCTGGCTACGCCGCACCGACTTCTTCCGCCTCAACCCGGCAGGAGAAGTGCCGGTGCTGATTGAGAACAACAATGAGATCTATTGCGGCGCTTATTCCATCTGCGAATATCTGGAAGAAGCCTATCCGGATGTTCAGTTTCTTGGCAACTCTCTGCAGGAAAAGGCTGAAGTCCGACGCCTCACCGAATGGTTTGACGGCAAGTTCGAGCGCGAGGTCACGCAGAATGTGCTGTTTGAGAAAATATTTAAACGGCTGGTGGGCTATGGTGAGCCGAATTCCGAATCAATTCGCGTGGGTAAAAAAAATCTCAACTATCATCTGGATTATATCGAATTCCTGCTCAAAGACCGTAACTGGCTGGCGGGCGATTACCTCACACTGGCAGACATCAGCGCCGCCACACAGATTTCCTGCCTGGACTATCTGGGCGACATCAATTGGGAAAAACTGGAAATGGTGAAAGGATGGTACGCGCTTATCAAGTCGCGGCCGTCTTTCCGCGAAATTCTGGAAGACCGCATCACCGGCTTCCGCCCCCCCACCTACTACAACGACCCCGATTTCTAAAATGGAGGGAATCATGCCAACGATTACTATCTATTCCACCCCTGTGTGTCCTTATTGCGTGCGTGCCAAAAAGCTGCTGGAAGAAAAAGGCCAGCCATACACCGAAATCGACGTATCGGATGCAGACGCCCGCGCCAAGCTGATCGAGTTATCCGGTGGCAGACGAACCGTGCCGCAGATTTTCATCGGCAACCGGCACGTGGGAGGCTATGACGATCTGGCCGCGCTTGACCGCTCCGGAGAACTGGACGAGTTGCTGGCCTCATAGCCCGCCTGTTGCAAACAGGCCACAAGGGGCCAAGGCCCCCGCGAATAATGGACGCTTGCTGTTGATTATTTCCCGATAACATTGGCTTTAGGCAATAAATTGCGCTTATTTGAACGTGTGTTTGGTCATAATATCATAAAAAATTAGTCCGAAGATCAACTGGCAAGCGTAAAAGAGCTGTGCGAACACAGCCTTTATGAGGTTTGCTATGTGGTGGTTATGGACGAATCCATTTGTCCCGTTTAATCCGTTTGCGCCCGCGAGCGATAAGCCTGCGGCAGCGGATTCAGATACGCAAGGACATATGATGACACTGGCGCAGCACGGCGCACAGGCCTGCTGTATGTGGAGCCAGCCTGACGGATTCTATCACTTCTCTCCCAACTGGATTCGAATCGCAGGGCTATCTGCCGATGATTCGATGGGACAGGCTTTTTTCGAGTCCCTGCATCCCGATTCCCGCGACGCCTTCACCGGCGGAATTGCTTCATTGTTCAGCAACGACCCGATTGAACGTATCGATACCTATTCCATGGAAGCGCAAATCATGCGCGGCGATGGCTACTGGGGATGGGCCGAGCTGACGCTGGTTCCTGTTCGCAGCCGCGATGAAACCCGCACCGTCTCCATTCTTGCTTCTGACATCACCGAACAGGTTCAGCTCCGTCACGGGCTGGAAGCCGCCCGTCGCGAATCTGATGTAGCAACCATGGGGCGGGCTTCTTTCCTGTCCAATATGAGCCACGAACTACGTACTCCGCTCAATGCTATTTTGGGATTTGCCCAAATGCTGGAGATTAAATATGGCTCCAGCGATGTGCAAACGTCGGACTATATCCGCCTGATTCGTCAAAGCGGTCAGGAGTTGCTCACCAAGATCAGCGACCTGATCGAGCTTTCCAACATCGACTCCAATACGGCCAAAATTCATGAAGAGCCGATGAACCTGATGGATATTATCGATGCCGCAATCGAGATGCATAGCCATGCCGCCTTTTCTAAGGATGTACGTATTCTCAAAGAGATCAATCTGTCTCAAGTGGTATTGCATGGAGACAGAACCAAGCTGATTCATATCCTGAGTCATTTGATAGCCAACGCCGTTCGCCACAGTGAAAGTCATGATTTCATCACTATTCGCGCACAGGTCTCAAAAGAATCCGGCATCAATATCAGCATTCTTGACCGCGGCTGCGGCATTACCAAACCACATCTGGGCGCTATCAAAGAAGCGTTAAGCGCCGAGCAATCCTATTATTCAACCGATATTGGCAGCGTACGCCTTGGGCTTTCTGTCGCCAAAGAGTTTACGGAATTGCACGGCGGAAGGCTGTCCATTGAAAGCGTGGCGCATCAAGGCACAGTGGCAACCCTTACCCTGCCCCCTTCCCGCATTGTCAGCCTTTCGGCCCGTGTGAAGACAAAAGAACGCGCCGCCGCTAAAGCGACGGCCTAATCTTCACCTTGTCCTTTGCTGCCACATCGCCTAGTCTTGGGCAATGAACGAATTGCAACAATCCATATTGCGCGCCGCATTGACCATCGCTCCTTTTGAAGGCTGGACCATGCGTACCCTTGAAAAAGCCGCCGAGCAGCGTGGACTGCCTGCCATTGATGCCCATCGCGCTTTTCCCTCTGGTGTCATCCAGTGCCTGAACCTTTTTAATCAGGATGCCGACGCGGCCATGCTAGCTACACTGGCAAAAGAATATAATCTCTCCAGCATGAAAATCCGTGAACGCATCGCTACGGGAGTGATGGTGCGGCTGACCCAGAACCTCGCCCACCGCGAAGCCATTCGCCGTGGGCTGGCATATTATGCGCTGCCATGGAATATTCCGCATGGTACCAAGGCGCTTTACCACACGGTCGATGCCATGTGGATCGCCGCCGGAGATCAATCCACCGACTTTAATTTTTATACCAAACGCGGGCTGTTGGCCAAAGTATACCTGACCACCTTGCTGCACTGGCTGAATGACGAGAGCAACGAGCAGCAAGAAACGCGGGCGTTTCTGATGCGGCGCATTGAAGACGTCATGCAGATACAGAAAGTGAAAGGCAAGATTTCACAATCGCTGGAGCATATGTCGTGGTTTAGCCTGTTCAGGCAGGCTCAAGGTTAAATTCCGGCGCATACAAAATCGCCGCATCTTTGGTATTGATAGCGTGATACAATACCGAGCCGGAAATCATCGAGATGGTGCGGAAGCGTTGGAACCGAATCTGACCGATTTTATGCTGCAACAAATCCATCAGCACTTCACCTTGCAGGCAGCAATCACCATTTTCTTCTAACACCAGATCACACCGCTCCATCTCTGGCACTGCCGCAAAATAGTTCTGTATCTTATAGTTCTTCTTCTGCACCCGGATGCGCGCCAGATCGCTCACCCGCTGCTCTGGCCGGTAATCCATATAATCCGACACACTGTTAATACGGCGATAATTCATCGCTTTCTTCAACCACACCTGATAGTCCGGCGTGGTAACCTTGGTCATTTCAACTCCAAAAATGCCGGTTTCATTGCAGATGGTAAAGTCCGGCCCGTACCCCTGACGGTTCTTAATGAAATCTACGGGAAATGAAAACAGTCCATGATGTTTAAGGATGGCAAAATATTGGATTAGACATCCAACTTCGATTTTATCCTGCTCTTCTAGGGATGCGTGAATCAGCTCCTGAAAACAGGCATCCACCTCATCCTGCGAATACACGCTACGAAAGAAAACGGGATTCATGCTAGCAATATAGCATAAATCTCACCGGGTCAGAAATAAGATTTTATGCTGCGCAGCAACGCAACCGCTACATATGCAGCGCGCGACCATACGCATCGAGTGTCGACTCATGCATCATCTCTGATAGCGTGGGATGCGGGAACACCGTATGCATCAAATCGGCTTCCGTGCCTTCCATCTGCATGGTAATGGCATAACCCTGAATCATCTCCGTCACTTCAGCACCCACCATATGCGCGCCCAGCAGTTCGCCGGTTTCCGCATCAAACACCGTTTTCACAAACCCTTCCGGTTCACCCAGCGCAATAGCCTTGCCATTACCAATAAAGGAGAACCGCCCCACTTTTACATTGCGACCCGCTGCCTTTGCTTTGGCTTCAGTTAGGCCCACGCTGGCTACTTGCGGTCGACAATAGGTACAGCCTGGAATCAGGTTGGTCTTCAACGGATGCGGATGCTTGCCCGCAATCTTTTCAACACAGATCACGCCTTCATGGCTGGCTTTATGTGCAAGCCACGGAGCGCCCGTCAGATCCCCAATGGCGTAAACGCCCTTCTCATGCGTCTCACACCATTCATTGGTAATGATGTGGGTTTTCTCTACTTTCACTTTGGTGTTCTCTAGGCCAATGCCTTCCACATTGCCCACAATACCCACAGCCAGAATCACGCGGTCAAAAGTCTGCGTTTCTTCCTTGCCGTCTTTATTTTTCAACGTGGCTTTCACATCGTTCTTGCCTTTATCCAGCGCAGTTACATTGGTTGCCAACTTCACCTTCATGCCCTGCGCTTCGAATTGCTTTTTCACAAAGGCAGAGACTTCTTCATCTTCCACCGGCAAAATGCGATCCATCACTTCCACCAGCGTTACCTCTGATCCCATATTCAGATAGAAGCTGGCAAACTCTGACCCAATAGCACCAGAACCAATCACCAGCAAGCGCTTGGGCAACTCGGCCGGCACCATGGCTTCACGGTAAGTCCACACCAGTTTACCGTCAGCCTCAAGCCCCGGAAGACTGCGCGCCCGCGCACCCGTTGCCAGAATGATATGTTTGGCTTCAATGGTTTCAACGACTTTCTTTGAGGCGTCAGACACCACCACCGAACCTTTACCGCCCAGTGCGCCATGTCCGTCATACACGGTCACTTTGTTTTTCTTCATCAGATGTTTGATACCCTGCGTCAACTGCGCCGACACATCGCGCGAACGCTTGACCACCTTTTTCAGATCAAAGGATATTTTCTCTGCTGAAAAACCATACGCATCCAGCGAGTGCAGCATATGGTGAATCTCTGAGCTGCGCAGCAACGCTTTGGTCGGGATACACCCCCAATTCAGGCAGATACCGCCCAGATGTTCACGCTCCACCAGCGCCACATTCATACCCAGCTGTGCCGCGCGAATCGCAGCCACATAGCCGCCCGGACCACCACCAATTACGACAATATCATGAGTCTTCGCCATGCAATCCCCTTACACAAACATCAATACAGGATTTTCGATATAATTCTTGAAGCACTGCAGATACTCTGCCCCGAGCGCTCCATCGACGGCGCGGTGATCGACCGACAGCGTCACTTTCATTACATTCACAACGCAGAATTCACCGTTGCGGCGAATGACTTTTCCTTCACCCGCACCAACCGCCAGAATGCAGGATTGCGGCGGGTTAATGATTGCAGCAAATTGCTGCACGCCATACATCCCCAGATTCGAAATCGAAAAACCGCCGCCCTGATATTCTTCTGGCTTCAGCTCATTCTTGCGTGCACGTGCTGCAAGCGATTTCATTTCGCCGGAAATTTGCGGCAGTGATTTCTGGTCCGCATTGCGAATAATCGGTGTGATCAATCCGCCATCCGTTGCCACCGCCACTGATACATCGACGTTGTTATATTGGATAATCGCATCATCATACCATGAGGCATTGCAGTCCGGTCTGTCGCGCAGCGCACAGGCAGCCGCTTTGATGACCATATCATTCACCGAAAGTTTATAGGTCTGCTGCCCCTCCGCCCCTTTGGGCGCCGCGTTATTCAGTTGTGCGCGCACATTCAACAGCTGATCGATTTCGCATTCCACCGTCAGATAAAAATGCGGCATCTGCTGCTTGGATTCCAACAAGCGTTTGGCAATTACCTTGCGCATGGAGTTGTTGGGCACTTTGACCATCTCAACCGGATGGCGTTTCACCATACCGCCGCCACCCACACCGCGCAGCATCGCCTCTTCCACATCTGAGCGGATAATACGGCCATGCGGGCCGGTTCCCGTCACGCGCGATAAATCCACTGCTTTGTCTTTGGCCAGACGCTTGGCCAGCGGCGAAGCCTTCACATCGCCGGCTTTGGCCGCCGCTTTAACCGCTTGCTTCACCGGAGCATCGGGCGCTTTGCTCGCTTGTGCTGCAACCATGGCAACAGGCGCAGCGGCCGACGCTAAGGCCGTTGCCGCAGGCGCCCCTTCTGCTGCAGGCGCAGCAGCCGACGCTTTAGGCGCTTCTTTCGGCTTCCAGGCATCGAGTGCTTTTTTGTCTTCACCATCCGCCAGCAACAGCGCAATCACGGTATTCACCGCCACACCCTCGCTACCTTGCGCCACCACAATTTTGCCCATCACGCCTTCATCTACCGCCTCGACTTCCATGGTCGCCTTATCGGTTTCAATTTCGGCAATCACATCCCCTGCTTTTACTTTATCGCCCTCCTTTTTAACCCATTTGGAAAGCGTTCCCTCCGTCATGGTAGGCGAAAGCGCTGGCATCAGAATTTCAATCGGCATAAGTGCGAATCCTTCTATTCTAATTCGTACGTCACAGTAACGGTTGCATCAATCTGCTGTTCACCTGCGGGCGGAGCGCCCGGGGCCGCCTGAGCCTCCATCGCCATTTTTGCGCCTGCCATCAGCATGGCAACCGGATAGGGCTGCGGATTGAAACCTCCCGTTTCGTTAATCTGGAATACCCGTGATACTTTTGCGCCAGATGCGGCCGCCATTTTGTCTGCCTTTGATTTAGCATTGGCGATAGCCTTGGCCAGCATCTCTTCACGAATCTTTTCAGGCTCTGACAATGTGTAATACATATTGATCAGATTGCCCCATTCCGGTGTGGCCTGATCATCAAACTTGGCCTTGGCAATCACATCCAACAATTTTCCAAGCTTTGACGTGTCTGCCACCTTCAAGTCGATCATACTTTGAACGCGGTAGCCTTTAAATATCTGCTCACTGCCACCCGTCTTGGGATTGGTTTCGTAGGTATAAACCGGATGCACATTCGAGGATTGGGTGGATATTTTCTGTTTGTCAATTTTGTGATCTGCGGCAATTTTCATCAGCTTCTCAAGCTTTTTGTCATGCGCGTCCTTTGCATTAGAAAGGCTCATATCCTGCGCATTCAGATTCACGGTCACATGCGCCTCATCCGGCACCACAAACTGCTTGGTATAACCATTCACCGTGATGGTACGAATGGGGCGGATCTCCTGCACTTGTGCAACGGCAGACACACTGACCGCCATAATCGCAGCACTCAAAGAGCCAGCCATTAACCTGCGTATCGTCATGCCGCATTACCCAGCGGATAACAGATATCCAGCGCCGCATCGACCACATCCTGAGCGCTTGGCAACGCCAGCTTTTCAAGATTCGCTGCATAAGGCAGCGGCACATCTTTAGCGGTTACCCGCACCACCGGCGCATCCAGATCATCAAACAATTCTTCCATTGCAATGGCCGCAATCTCAGAACCAATGCCTGCAACCGGCCAGCTTTCCTCAACCGAAATCAAGCGGTGCGTTTTGCGAACGGAATCAATGATGGTTTGTTTATCGAGCGGACGAATGGTGCGCAGATCGATGACCTCGGCGCTGATTCCTTTTTTCTGCAATTGCTCTGCTGCATCCAGCGCATGCTTCACGCAGATGGAATATGCCACAATGGTTACATCCGTACCCGAACGCTTCACTGCCGCTTTACCAATCGGCACCAGATACTCACCTTCTGGCACATCAAATGTCCAGCCATAGGTGATTTCATTTTCCAAGAAGATGACCGGATTGGGATCGCGTATGGCAGACTTCAGCAAACCCTTTGCATCATCCGCGCTGTAAGGCGCAACCACCTTTAACCCCGGAATATGGGCATACCAGCTGGCATAGCACTGGCTATGCTGCGCCGCTACCCGAGAAGCGGCACCGTTGGGACCGCGAAATACCATTGGGCAGCGAATCTGGCCACCGGACATATAGTTCGTTTTTGCAGCAGAATTGATGATCTGGTCGATCGCCTGCATGCCGAAATTCCAGGTCATGAACTCCACCACCGGACGCAGGCCCGCCATCGCAGCGCCCACACCAATACCGGCAAAGCCATGCTCTGTGATAGGCGTATCAATGACGCGCGTAGCGCCAAACTCCTGCAGCAGCCCTTCCGTGACTTTATAGGCACCCTGATATTCGGCCACCTCTTCTCCCATTACAAACACATTCGGGTCACGGCGCATTTCTTCGGCCATGGCATCACGCAGTGCCACACGTACGGTTTGGTCCACCATGTTATTCCTCCACCGTTACATCCGTCCACAGCTCGGATGGAGCTGGTTCCGGTGATTCTTTTGCAAACTCTGCTGCATCATTGACGATGTCTTTGATGCGCTTTTCAAGGTCCTTGAGCTGGTCTTCGGTAACCTTGTGATCATCCATCAGGCGCTTGCGAAGATTATCGATGCAATCCTTATTGGTTTTATATTCCTCCACCTCTTCCTTGCTGCGATATTTCGCCGGGTCAGACATGGAGTGTCCGCGGTAACGATAGGTTTTCACTTCCAGCAACATGGGGCCTTTGCCAGAACGCACATGCTCACAAGCTTCCACCCCTGCCTCATAGACATCCACGACATCCATGCCGTTCACCTGACGGCCCGGAATGCCAAACGGTTCGCCGTGCTTATACAGCGCCGGAGATGAATGGTGACGCTTCACCGATGTTCCCATCGCATACTCATTATTCTCGATGATGAAAATGACCGGCAATTGCCACAAGGCCGCCATGTTATAAGTTTCATACACCTGTCCCTGATTGGCAGCACCATCGCCGTAATAACACATATTAATATGGCCATCATTGCGGTATTTGTGTGCAAAAGCCAACCCTGCACCAATCGGCACGCTGGCACCAACAATCCCGTGACCACCATAAAAATGACGCTCAACCGAGAACATATGCATGGAACCGCCCTTACCTGCCGAAATGCCGGTAGCACGCCCCGTCAACTCCGCCATAATTACTTTCGGATCAATATCGCATGCCAGCATGTGCCCATGGTCACGATACGTCGTAATCACCGTATCGCCCTCTTTTGCAGCAAACTGAATGCCCGTCACCA
>Ga0214923_10004406_pt1 | contig 17030 bp, 17 predicted proteins | sample LL1510_MetaG_FD_177993 | JGI IMG/M metagenome (GOLD analysis project Ga0214923, IMG submission 177993) | Freshwater microbial communities from Lake Lanier, Atlanta, Georgia, United States - LL-1510 | ecosystem: Environmental > Aquatic > Freshwater > Lake | place: USA: Georgia | collected... | reverse complement strand
CGTTTCGGCAGAAAGACCTTTGAACATTGGTTGATCCAGCCAAGAGTCGATGAATTTTTCGACACCATCTCGCTCAATTCGAGCAGCGAGTTCTTCGTCGTCTTTTATTCGTGTGAGCCGCATCTGCTTCTCGTCGATGCCTGCAGTCGTGCTGACTAAAACTAGTCGTGCAACTTTCTGTGGTTCGGCAAGCGCAAGTGTCAAACAAAATCTGCCACCAAGTGAGTAGCCAACGTAGTTTGCAATGCCGCCGACCTCGCCGATTGCTCTTGCTCCCGACTCAAGATTGAGCGATATATCAGATGACTTGCCATGATTCGGTGCATCAATCGCCATGACTTCAAACTGCAGAGCAAGTCGGTTGATTGCGCCATTCCAAGTTTCGCTCGTCTGAGTAAAGCCGTGCACCAAAACAACTCGTTCACCCTGGCCAGAACTAGAAAAGGCGAGCATTAGATGACACCGATTAGAGGGCAACCTGTGAGGTTTGCCACAAGCAACAAACTTTTTGTACTCATTGCTGCCACGATAGAGGCATGGGTTCTTCGGCGGCGACCACGGCAACCTTTTGCGCCACGCTGGTAGACGAGTGGTTGAGCTGTGGGGTGTGTCACGCCGTTATTTCACCAGGCTCAAGGTCGACCCCCATCGCCCTTGCGATTGCCAGTCGTCACGAGTTTGCGATACACGTGTTTCACGACGAGCGAAGTGCGGCTTTTGCCGCTTTGGGTATTGCCAAGGCGTCAGGTGTTCCGGCGCTTTTGGTGTGCTCGTCGGGTACGGCGGCTGTTGAGTTTCACCCGGCTGTTGTCGAGGCGCATCACAGCGAAGTACCGATGTTGATTTGTACTGCCGATCGTCCGATCGAACTGCAGGGCGTCGGCGCGCCGCAAACTATCGATCAAAGAAATCTTTATGGCGTCGCGGTTCGCAAGTTTGTGAACGCCGAGGTTGCCGATGACAAGATGAGCGACACATGGCGTGACATTGCGCGAGAACTCTTCGCAACGAGTCTTGGGCATGTTCAAGGACCAGTGCATCTGAACTTGCGATTTCGCGAACCATTGTTGGGAGTGGCCACTGCATTGCCGCCACGCGATGAGCGTTCGACAGCGATCATAAATGAGATACCACGATTATCTTCGAGAAAAAGACGCAAACTGATGCGAGCGCTTGACACGAAACAAGGATTGATCGTCGCTGGTCCAGAAAATTATCGTGCAGACTTGATTTTGCAGCTCGCATCAACCCTTGGCTGGCCTGTTTTTGCAGACCCGCGAAGCAACACTCGAGTGCCCAACGAATGTGTTGTCTCCGCCGCAGATTCGATGTTGCGCGAAGAAAAATTCGCTACGCAAGTTCGACCAAGTGTCGTCTTGCGTGTTGGCACCTTGCCGGCGTCAAAAGTGGTCAATTCTTGGCTGGCAAGTTCAGGTGCTGATCAAATCGTGCTCACCACGACACCGAATCTTGCCGACCCAGATCGACGGTGCTCTTTACATATCGTCGGCGATATTAATGAGATCATCACCGAAATAATCACTGAAGTCAGTTCGGCGATCAGTGCCGAGAACACCGTCAGCGAACCAGCGCCGAAATCTTTGCGTGCAGACGATACATGGATGCAACTTTGGGTTCGTGCAGAAGTTGCGGCACAATCGGCGATCAATGCCGCGATCTCCGACGAAACATCATTGACAGAGCCTGCGGTGGCTCGGGCGATCTATGCGCTGGTCCCAGAAGCTTCGCACTTGGTTGTTTCGAGCTCGATGCCGATTCGCGATATCGAGTGGTTTGCCGGCCCACGACTCGGGTTGCGAGTTCATGCCAATCGTGGTGCCAACGGCATCGACGGAGTGGTTTCGACTGCGGTCGGTGTCGCTTTGGCTACGGGGCAGACGACAACTCTGCTGATCGGCGATATTGCATTTTTGCACGATGCAAATGGCTTGCTTAATTTGGTTGATCGAAATATCGATTTGCGGATAGTCGTGATCGATAACAACGGTGGAGGAATATTTTCGTTTTTGCCGCAGGCGCAGGTGCTCGACCCAGAAAGATTCGAAAAATTGTTTGGAACGCCACACCGAGTCGATCTTGGTTTGTTGGCACGCGCCCATCAAATTTCGTTTCACGAAATTCTAAATCTCGACGAACTTGGCGAAGTCTTGTCGATGCGAGGCCCGTGGATTGCGAGGATTTCGACCGATCGTAACGAAAACGTCAAGGTTCACGAGCGCATCAATCAGATGGTCGCTTCTAAGTTGCGCTGACTGACTCGCTTCGGCGAAATTTTTGCGGCTTAAAAATTCAGGGTCTGATCAAAGCAGCCAGCATGGCTTGAAACTTGGCTTGGGTCTCAGCCAATTCGCTCAGTGGTTCGCTGTCGCCGACTATGCCACCACCGGCAAATAAATGAGCGCTGGTTCGCGCAATGTCGAATTCGGCACAACGAATTGCCACGGCAAAAATGCCTTCGCCGTCCTTATTTAGGTATCCGACCGCACCACCGTATCGACCTCGTTTCATGCCTTCGACCTTGGCGATTTGATTAAGTGCGAGGTGCCTTGGCGCACCGCCGAGTGCCGGTGTGGGCGACAGAGCATATGCCAAATCGAGAACACTTGGCCGTGGCTCGCTAAGTTGTCCCGAAATTTCGGTGCCGAGGTGCTGAACATTCGCTACCGCGACTATCGACGGTTCAGGTTGCCAGTCGAGAAACGAGCACCACGGCAAAAGCGTGTCATGAACCATGTCAATGACGATTCGATGCTCAAGTTGATTTTTTGTACTTGCAATCAAATTTTCGGCAATCTTCTGATCTGCTACTGGGTCTCCTGTTCTCGGCGCGGTTCCTGCCAGCGGATGGCTTGAGACTCTGTTGCCATTGACGCTGACCAACAGTTCAGGCGAGGCACCAACAAAGCCGTCGACCGAAAATCGATAGCTTGAGCCAAACGATGCTTTTAGTCGCTGCAAAATTGCGCGAATGTCAAATTTTTGATCCGAGGTCACAAAAATATCGCGAGCAATCACAGCCTTGTCGAGCTTTTTCTCGCGTACCGCCTCGGCTGTCAACCGAACCGCTTCTAGATATTGCGCGATTGCAACACCTTGCGTCACCGAAAACGATGCCGCAGTCGTCCTTGTCGGTGAGGGTGTTTGATATTCAAAATTTGCATCGTCAATCGTGGTCAACCACCGATGACCCGAAGCAGTTTTACAAATCACGACCTTCGGAATCACGAAGTCATGTGGATCATCGCTATTAAAAGGAATGCAGCCAATCGCAACAGGACCAGCACTGGCGATGCCACTTTTATTTTCGCCTGATATTGCGGCAAGAGTCGATGCAACTTCGTCACGACGAATTCGACAGGCGATTCCTCGTCCAGCTACTCCGATACCGTCGCGGACAAACAAATAACCGTCATCGCCAGCGAAATCGTTCAAATCGGGTTCTTGGTCAGTGACCGCCGAAAGCAACCGTGTTAGTGAACGCATCTAGTTTCGAGTAGCGACGATCAGTTGTGTCAATCCGCCTGATAGTTGCATGTGACGCGCGTCGGCAAAACCGCATTCATTCAACATTGCGAGCAGCTTTTCAGGCGAAGGCAGATAGGCGACACTCCGTGGCAAATATTTGTATGCCGCTCGATCCGACAACAGACCACCGATAATCGGCACTATCCGTCCGAAATAGATTTTGTTGCCAAACCTTACGAGTCGATTGGTTGGGACGCTGACATCAAGCAGGGCAATTCGTCCTCCCTGTCTGGTGACCCGCGCAAGTTCGTAAAAAAAGGTTTGCAGATTTTCTAGATTTCGCAATGCGAAGCCGCAGGTGATGCCGTCGACACATGAGTTTGGTATCGGCAGTTTCAAAATGTCTACCTGTGTTCGCGGTGATCCACTGCGGTCGGCGCTCAACATGCCAAAAGATAGATCCATCGAGATTGCTCGGTAGCCGTGGCGTTCGAGCTCGATACATAGATCACCAGTGCCACTTGCCAAGTCAAGTATTCGCGAGCCCTGCGGCAACTTGAGTGCGAGTACCGTTTTTTTGCGCCAGCGAGTATCCAACCTGAAGGTCATTAATCGATTGACGAAGTCATATCTCGGGGCGATTGCATCGAACATTTCGCGAACGGCTTCGACCTTTTCTGCGCCTTTTGGCAGATCATTACGATCCCACTTGTTGCGCTTTTTAGTCGTCGCTGCCACGCATTTCAGGCTACGGGGTAGTCGTATTGGTCGGGCTAGTAACGGTTTTGTGACACAAATCTGACAAACTTAACGAGGGAGACTGATGCCGTGATTGATTTTTCGTTCGCACCCGAAGTTGAAACCGTGCGCATGAAGGTGCGCGAATTTATGGATACTGAAGTTCGCCCACAATGGGAAGCGATCGACCAAAAAGATCGTGGCGAAGTCGTGCGTGCGATTGTCAAACTACGTGGCAGGGCTCGAGATCACTGGAAGTTGTGGTTGCCACATATGCCGTCCGAATGGGGCGGCATGGGTCTTGGTCCAACTGCAATGGCTGCCGTGTCTGCCGAGGCAGCCAAAGTGAGCATTGGTCCGTTCGTGTTGAACGCCCAGGCGCCCGACGAAGGCAATCAACACACACTCTTGCATTGGGCCACCGATGAGCAGAAAGAAAAATATCTGCGACCACTTTGCGACGGTACTGCTCGCAGTTGCTTTGCGATGACAGAACCCGAGGTCGCCGGTAGCGACCCAACATTGATCAAAACCCAGGCCTACCAAGATGGCGACGAGTGGGTGATCAACGGTCACAAATGGTTTATCTCAGGTGCTCGAGGTGCTCAATTTGCGTTGTTGGTCGCGCGAACCGAAGACAACCCCGATATGCCCCAGGCAGCGAACTCGTGTTTCATCGTCGACATTCCGAGTGAAGGTTTCAATATTGTTCGTGATGTCGAGACAATGTCGGGTGGCCATAATCATTGCGAGATTTTGTTACAAGATCTTCGAGTGCCGGCAAAGAATATGTTGGGCGGTCGAGGGCAGGGTCATCTTTTGGGTCAATATCGACTCGGCCCTGCGCGACTTGCGCACTGCATGCGTTGGATTGGTCAGGCAGAAATCGCGCTCGACATGATGGTCGACCGAGCGTTGCAAAGATATTCACATGGTTCGATACTCGCCGAGAAGCAGGGCATTCAGTGGCTCATAGCCGACTCGTCAATGGAGCTCTATCAGTGCAAACTCATGGTTCTGCACGCGGCATACAAAATAGAGAAAGGGCAGAATTTCACGTCAGAAGTTTCAATGGCGAAACATTTTGTCGCAAATAGTTTGTGGAGAATTATTGATCGTGCGATTCAGGTTCATGGCGCGCTCGGTTATTCGACAGACACACCGCTTGCACACATGTTGCAACAAGCCCGCTGGAGTCGCTTCGCTGATGGCGCCGATGAGATTCACCAGATGCGAATCGCACAGCGCACAATTGCGGCGTTCAAAGATTACGGCTCAACCAAAGCCGCGACGGGAGACCTTCCTCTATGACATCCAAGACTCACACGACGTTCGGAGTCTTTATTCCGCAAGGTTGGAAGATGGAACTGGTGTCGATCAATGACCCCGTTGCCAAATGGAACAAGGCCGTCGAAATCGCGCAGCTTGCAGAAAAACTTGGTTTTGATTCGATCTGGGTATACGACCATTTTCATAATGTGCCAAGACCGGCTCACGAAGCCGTTTTTGAATGCTGGACCGTAATGGCCGCTATCAGTCAACGCACGACAAAAATCAGGCTCGGTCAGATGGTTGGCTGCAACTTGTATCGCGAACCAAGTTTGTTGGCCAAGATCACCTCGACTCTCGACGTGATTTCTGGCGGTCGACTTGATTGGGGTATTGGTGCCGGTTGGTACGAGAACGAATGTCGTGGTTATGGCTACGACTTTCCCGAGCCCAAGGTGCGAATCGCCATGCTGCGCGAATGCGTCGAAATCGTTCGCTCGATGTGGACGCAAGAAGAGACAAGCTATTCGGGCAAGTATTACAACTTGGTTCGCGGCAACTGTGACCCAAAGCCAATTCAGAAACCACACCCACCAATTTGGATAGGTGGAGGCGGTGAACAACTTACATTGCGAGTCGTCGCTCGCTATGCCGACTGTTCTAATTTTGGCGGCAGCCCCGAAGAATTCGCTCGCAAACGTGAAATTTTGAAAGGTCATTGCGCGGCTGTCGGTCGCGACGAATCTGAGATCCGCAAAACGTGGTCACCAGACATTTTCATTCGGCGCACCGAAAAAGAAATCAAAGCCGCTGGTTCGCTTAGTCTTCGTGCCGATCCGGTCGACGAATGGCAAAAGAACAATCTTGTCGGAACTGTCGAACAAGTTACAGAGAAGGTGCAGAAATATATCGACCTTGGTTGTAGCGGCTTTATTCCGTGGTGCGCCGACTACCCGAGCTCTGAAACAGTTGAACTATTCGCTGAAGTTATGAACAACTTCAGATAAACGGTGTTCGATTACAAGTAATAGCGAAAAACAACCTCTGCCACGCAAGAAGGTTTCTTGGCACCTTCGCATTCGAAAGTTGTTTCGAGCGTCACTTGCACGCCACCAGTTACATCTTCGACGCTCAACAGTTTGACCCCGGCGCGAAGTCTTGAGCCAACTGGCACTGGCGACGGGAATCGAACTTTGTTGGTGCCGTAATTGACCCCCATTGCGACGCCTTCAACTCCGAAAATTTGTGGCAAAAAAACTGGACCCAATGAAAGTGTCAAATAACCGTGGGCAATCGGCCCGCCGAACGGGCCGGCCTTTGCTCGGTCAACGTCTATATGTATCCATTGATGATCGCCGGTCGCATCGGCGAATAAATTGACTTGTTCTTGTGAGATTGTCAGATAGTCCGAGTAGCCAAGATGTTTGCCAACGTGGCTCTTGAGCTCATCGACACTTTTGATGATTAGTTTTGCCATGCACCTAGTTTGGCAGGCTGTTGCTCATCTTGGCGAACCGAGTCAGTGATACCAGATTTTTTGGTGGCTTCGACTTTGCGGATGCAAAATCAGCGCGCACAACGCAATCTCAAAAATCAAACTCAGGGTGCTGCCACCGCTCAATTTGCGATATAGCGATGTCGACATGCCGCTGATGTTCTCAAGATCGGTATAGGCCCAAAACCGCAGCACAAAAGGCGAAAATGCCGCAGCTATTGCGAATTTATAGCCAAGTTTCAGGTCGTTGGCCATGAACAAACCCGAGAGAGCGTGAAGTGCGACCACGACTAGGCCGACAATCAAGCCAATTGAAAATCGATTACGGATATATCCCAAATAATCGGTTGAGTCGATGACGCTAATCAGGGAGAAGAAACCGTTCAAATAGAGCAACATCGCAGCGATCTGCAAAGTTTGGGGTTGCATGCGGTCGAACCATTTGCGCCAATCGATATTTAGCATGTTTCAATTGTGGCAGATCGCTCGATCGCTTATCGGTAGCCTTCTCTCGTGCGCAGTGCCTTTATTTCTTTGGTTGGACGACCGAATGTCGGTAAGTCGACCCTACTCAATGCAATTATTGGCACGAAGGTAAGCATTGTTTCGAACAAACCACAAACAACGCGCACGCGCGTGCGTGGCATCTTGAACAAAGACGATACCCAATTGGTCTTCGTCGACACGCCAGGTTTGCACAAAGCCACAACTGCGCTTGGTGAGCGGGTCAATGCAACTGCGCTCGAATCGATGCGCGATGTCGACATCGTATGTTTATTGATTGACGCGACGCAGACCTTCGGCGCAGGTGACAGATGGGTGAGCGAACAACTGGATATTCGCAATGCGATAGTCGTGATCAATAAGATTGACGCCGTTTCGTCGGCAAAATTATTGGCCCAGTTAGGTGCAATCTCTTCGTTGGGTGCGGCCGAGTATTTTCCAGTCTCGGCGAAAACTGGAGAAGGCGTAGATCGCCTGCTGGCAGAACTCATCAAACGTGCGCCACTTGGCCAAGCAATGTATCCACCCGAGATGACATCTGAAACGCCCCAGGCTCAGTGGGTGGCCGAACTTGTGCGAGAACAATTGCTGTCGGTCACGCGTGACGAGTTGCCTTATTCGATCGCTACTCGGGTCACCGAGTGGGAGTGGCCTCGTGTGCGCTGTGAAATTGTTGTAGAGCGCGAAAGTCAAAAAGGCATGGTCATCGGCAAATCGGGCAGCGTTCTGAAATCGGTCGGTGTTGAAGTTCGCAAGCAAATGCCTGAGGGCGCTTTTTTGGAGCTCTTCGTGGTTGTCGACAAAGATTGGCAACATCGCGCCGACCGAGTCGAACGACTTGGTTATTAGTTCAGACTGTTATCCAGCGACTGCGACCAAGAGCGACGAGTAATCATCAAATGTAACTGGGGCTCCCGGCTTAGCGAGATCGCCTCGACCACGTGGCACCGCGACACTTTGTCCGTCTACGGTGAAAACAACTTGGCCGACACCGGGTCGACGCGTAAAGGTCAAAACTAACTGCGCGATTGCCAAGCGTTGGTCGACAGGTGAAAGAACATCCAGAAATTGAGATGTCGTGTCAATTTGGGCAACGCCCTTAGAAATATTTATCTCGGCATTCAGGTCGGCTGGCAATGCGCTGCGTAGGCCCGAACCATTTTCACCTGTCGGTGGACCCGCAATTAATGCGGCCAGAACTTGCGACGTCGTTGCGGGGCTCACAATTGACAAAGTGGTTGCGACAACTCGATTCGCGCTGATGTAATAAAGCTCGACTGGTTCGGCAAGAATTTCAGTTTGCGAGACCGCTCGATCTTTGACCGATTCATCGATTTCAATAGTCGTGGTCGTAGTGGTTGTCGTGGCTTGTTCATTGAGTTCGGATGGCAGTTCTGATGCAGACAGCTCAATAACTTTGCTTGTGCTTGGCACACCGCAACTCGCGACACCAATCAATAATGAGGCTGCGAGCAGTCTTTTCATGACATCGGCCTAGTCGATTCGTTTGAACTTTGACGAAGGATCGAGACAATGAATCGCGCGCCGCCGTTGCTGTTTGTTTCGACCCACGCATTTCCGCCCAAGGCGCGGGCATGTTCTTGTACGATCGCCAAGCCAAGTCCGCTACCAGTGCTGTTTCGCGATGCGGTGCCGCGGGCGAATCGTTCGAAAATTCTTTCTCGCTCGCTTTGAGCGACACCCGCGCCACCATCTTCGACACTGATACGAAGGTTGTTTTCATCGGCGGTAATCGAGATTGCAGTTGCACCGCCAGCATGATCGCGCGCATTTTCGAGCAGGTTCAAGACGATTCTTTCAATTCGACGCTTGTCGAGCACGGTCTCATCGTCGGCATTGAGGGTGGTGGTGAATGCAACTTCACCAAAACCATGCCGTTGTGCAACTCTTTTAACCAGATCTGCGAGATTCACAGATTCTTCTTGAGATTTGCCGGCGCCGGCATCAAGCCTTGAAAGTTCAAGTAGATCGAGCACCGTACGATCGAAACGTCGAACTTGACTGGCAATAATGTCGAAGGCCTGCTTGTTGCGATCGCTGAGTTCGTCGCGACGGCTTTGCATAACCTCGACGGCCGCGGCCAGAGCAGTAATCGGTGATCGAAGCTCATGGCTCACATCGCTTGCAAATCTTGTTTCTCGCTGGATGCGTGTCTGCACAGCATCAACCATGTTGTTGAACGAACTTGCGAGTCTTGAAAGTTCGGGGTCTCGCTCTCCTTCAAGACGTACATCAAGACCACCTGATGCGATATCCGTTGCGACTGATGCAACGCGGCGTAGTGGTCGCAATACGCTGCTACTGCTCGAAAAACCGAAGATGCCACCAGCGATGGTGATCAAGACGATGCCAAAGATAAGTGTCGTGCGAATTGTGTTCAGGGTGCGCTCAACATCGGTAAGTGGAAAGGCCTCAAAATAGTGACCAGAAATTGCCGCGATCGAGATGCCGAGTGCCTCGTATGGTTCACCCTTGAATTCAAATCGTTGCCGAGAACTTCGACCCGACAACGTTTTCGTCAATAGTTCGTTCGGGAGGTTTGATTGAGTGAAGCGCAGAGGTTCTTGGGCGTAAAACGACTCGCTGTCAACAAGGTGTAAAACCGCATAGCCACCGCTTTCGGTGCGAATATTTGTGACGATGTCGCCCGCATCTTGTGGGCTAACGCCAACAAGCGTGCGTAGCAACTGTGCGTTATTGATCGCTTGACTGGTAGCAAGTTCGGAACGCTGATCGAGCAAATATGCGCGGGTCGACGCATATGTCACGATGCTCAAAGAGACGGCAGCGGCGAATGCGCTGAGACTGAAATACAAAACCATTCGACCACGCAGACCACGCAAACTCGCGGTTAAGGTCACTAGTCGTTTTTGTGACGATATTTGCGATGATCGGGTCGGTCCGGTTTGAGCTCGCACACTTCAAGCATTGCGGGATTTTTGTCAACCCCCACCGGCGGGAGTCAAGGGGGAGCATGACTTCCCGCCGGTGTGACAACCCAATAATGCTTGGCCTATTTGACGGAACCCCGTTAAAACTGTGACTTTCCTGTAACAAATTTGAACTTAGAGGCAGAATAGAGCACCGTGCAGACTTTGCTGTTTATCGAAGACGATCGAGACATTCGCGCCGCGTTACGTCTTGCGCTAGAAGACGAAGGTTACAAAGTGCTCGAAGCGAATGATGGTGCATCGGGTCTGAAGACTTTTTCTACCGAAACCGTCGATCTCGTTTTGCTTGATTTGCGGTTGCCTGATCTGTCCGGATTTGATGTCTGCCGCGAACTCCGCAGCAAGAGTCTCGTGCCGATCATTATGGTCACAGCCCAAACGGATACCCATGATTTGGTGGCTGGTCTTGAAGCGGGTGCAGACGATTATGTGACCAAGCCAGTCGTGGCGAAAGAACTCGCCGCACGAATTCGAGCGGCGCTGAGACGCACGACCTTGTTGTCGACTAGCTCAGCATCGATTGATCGTTTTGTGGTGCATGATGTCGAAATGCGCAGTGATCAAGGAATAGTTTTAAAAAATGGCGTCGAACTTCCGCTGACAAAAACTGAGTATCGCCTCCTGCACACTTTTATGGAAAACGCGAACAAAGTTTTGTCTCGCGACCAGCTACTTGAGCATGTTTGGGGTTACGAGTACCTTGGTGACAGTCGACTGGTTGACGCCCACATTCGGCGTCTGCGATTAAAAATTGAAGATGTGCCGGACGAACCAAAAATAATCTCAACGGTGCGCGGAATGGGCTATCGACTCTTGACCGCGTAAGCCAAAAATTCTTTGGCTCGTTCTTGATTGTTGGTGAACTCCATGGGTGGCAACATCTCGATAATTGACTTGCCGTAACCTTTAGTGACGAGCCTCGGGTCAAGCACTGCTACAACGCCTTTGTCGGTCTGCGTGCGAATCAAGCGGCCCGCGGCTTGTGCCAACTTCGTAGCTGCAATCGGGATGTCTATCGCGGTGAACGCAGATTTGCCGTAAGCATCGCGGCGTGCGCTCATCAATGGATCAGTCGGCACTGGAAACGGCAGTCGGTCGATAATTACGAGACTGAGCGTTTGCCCCGGGACATCTACGCCTTGAAAAAAACTTTGCGTTGCAAACAAGCAAGTGGCGTCGCTTTCGGCGAATTTGCGCAGAAGTTCCATTTTCGGAAAGTCGTCTTGTTTGAGTATTTCAAAGTCAAGTTTTTCTTCAAGTTCGGTATATGCGGCGTTGAGTCTCGCGTAACTGGTGAATAGCGCCAAAGTTCTTCCACCGGCGGCATTGATCAGAAGTTCAATTTCTTTGTGCACTGCCTTGTCGCGCACGCCCTGTGCAGGGTCGGGTAGATGCGAAGCGCAATATAACAACGAATTATTTTCATAGTCGAACGGGCTGGCGACGTGACAAGCGTCAAAACTCTCTGGGGTCAGGCCGAGACGCTCAGGCAGATTGTTCGGAATCGTCGCACTCGTCAAAATCGCCGTGCGTTGCGACCAAACTGAGTCGTGTAACGCGGCGCCAACATTCAATGGTCGCATCTCTAGTGAGCATCTATCGGCTGTGCCGGCAATATATGCGACATATCCGTTCCGATTGGTCAAAGCCAAATCAAGATCTTCGATGAACCGTGTGCACAATGATTGAGCGCGCAATTTGCGTTGCTTCGCTGATTCATCGTTTGTTGTAATCGCGCGCAACGAATCGAGCGCCTCGTTGGCGCGACCACGAACCTCGACAAGTGTTTCGCGTGACTCATCGTCAAGCGGCAGTTTCACACGTTTATTCAGAAATGGCGAAATAACATCGCGCAGTCTGGCCGCACTCTTGGCGAAACCCGCCGACATTGAATCATCACGAACAATCGACCGCATCGCCGAACCAATGGCGGTTATGCGACTCGGCGAAAGTGCGAGACCAGCCGAATCGGTCACGACATCTTCAAGCTCGTGTGCCTCATCAAAAATAATTACATCATGCTCGCCGATAATCGTGCCTTCGGTGACAATGTCCAATGCATAGAGCCAGCCATTGACGATCACGATGTCGGAAGTTTGACTTTGGTTGCGGGCACGTTCCGAAAAGCAGCTTTCACCAAATGGGCAACGCGAAGCGCCAGGGCATTCTTCGCTTGTCACACTGACCATCGACCAGGCGTTTCTTTGAGGCTGCCAATCAAGTTCGCCTTCGTCGCCAGTTTCGGTTGACTGTGCCCACTCACAAAGTTTTCTAATTTCAGACTTTGTGCGTACCGAGAGATCATCTAGTTCGAGTCGAGATTGCGCGCGTTCGGCGAGTTCGGCAATTCGCTGACGACATAAGTAGTTGCTGCGACCTTTTAGTACAGTCCAGGTCAATTCGTGATCAAGAGTTGGGTTTAAGGCCTTTGCTAACAGCGGAAGATCGTTTTGCGATAGTTGATCTTGCAGGGCCTTGGTCACCGTCGAAACTACGATTCGACGACCCGAGACGATTGCGGGCACCAAGTAACCGAGGGTTTTGCCGGTACCCGTGCCTGCTTGAACTATGAGATGTCGGTTTTTTCGTAACGCACGACCAACCAAGACCGCCATTTCGTCCTGACCTTGACGCTCTTCAGCGTTGCTTAGTTCGGTCGTGACGCGACGTAACGCATCGAGAATTTCTTGGTCGGCGGTGTTCGACGGCACTTTGAGGGCTGCAGACTCGGTTTTGTTGCCGGTTAGTTCTTGGTCAAGGCGATGGCGGCGTCGAGGTCGACTGCATCAAAATCGGGCCAAGGTCGCTCGGTGAAATAAATTTTCGCCGCGTTGATCTGCCAGAGCAGAAAGTTCGAAATTCTTGATTCGCCAGAAGTTCGAACCAAAACATCAACTGGGGGCAACGAAGCGTCATAAAGAAAATTTTGCAGGTTCGCCGGAGTTAGCTCGCTGTTTGATGCGACGAGCATCTTGGCTGCGCGGGTTAGTTCGCTGCGTGAGCCGTAGTCAAACGCGACGGTCAGGACCATTCCAGAGTTTTGTTTTGTGTCTTCAATCGCCTTTCGTATCGCGCGTTGCACATATAGAGGTGTGCGCGAGCCTGGCTCATCGAACGGACGACCAATCCAATTGACGCGCACATTGTTTTCATTGAGCTCAGAAATACGCCCAAAAAGTTTCTTGTGCAAACCGAGGATGTGACGAACTTCGGCGCGAGGGCGAACCCAGTTTTCGGTCGAAAAACCGAACACCGTCAGATACGAAACTTCACGCTTTGACGCTGCGCGAACAATATCGGCGAGTGATTCTTCGCCCGCAGTATGGCCGGCCGTCCGCGGCAGACCGCGTTTGCGAGCCCATCTTCCGTTGCCATCCATGATGCAAGCCACGTGAAGCTGTTTTGAATTCATATTTTTAACGCTAACAACTCTGATTGGTCGGTTGTGTCGTTTGAAAGTGAGAGAATGTCTCGGTGGTTAATGTGACACGCGAATCGAATGGTGATTTGGCCCACATCTTGGTGTGTGCGGGCACCACCGACGAATGGCTGAAAACCACACCAGAGCAATGGAAGCTTCAGATTGGTGCCTTAGTTCGTTCGGTCGGCGGTGTCGGTGTTCGATGGTTGTCTATATATCCGTATTCTGGGCACGCAAGCGCGATCGAGCGAACATCGATCTGTAATTCTATTGTCTCTGTTTTTGGTGGGCAACGCTCGGGTGATCGCGTTTCGGTGATTGGTGAACACGGCTTGATCGTTGTTGTCGATACTTGCGCAGACGGACAAGAGCGATTTGTTAACGCGGTCGCTCAATTAAGTAGCAGTCAAGAAATTGATGAAGACAAGCTCGCTGCGACCTTGCTCGCGCCGGCTTCAGGCGAACCTGATTTGGTTTTAGTTTTGGGTTCTCCAACACGGGTCCCCGAGTCGTTGATGTGGGAATTGGCTTACAGCGAACTTGTTTTCTTGAATGTCCCGTGGCTCAAGTGCGATGTCGAACATATTCAGATGGCAATCGGTGACTTTCAGCGTCGTGATCGGCGCTTTGGTGGTGTTGACTCATGAGTTTGTATCGCGACAAGGCGATTGTCTTGCGGAATTACGACTTACGAGAGGCTGACCGCATCATCGTTATGATGACCGAAGAACACGGAAAGGTTCGCGCTGTCGCCAATGGTGTGCGCAAGATGTCGTCACGTTTTGGTGCGCGTTTAGAGCCTTTGAGCCATATCGATGTTTTGTTGAATCGCGGAAAAGACTTGGACACCGTTAATCAAGTTGAGCTTGTATCGAGCGCTCGTGGTTTGTATAGCGACTTAGATCGTTTGACCCGAGGTCTGGCGATGCTTGAAGCAGTCGACCAATTGGGCATGGAGGGCGAGCCGACGCCACATCTTTACAAAATGCTCGTCGGCGCCCTGCAGTGGTTGTCAGAAAATGATTCGGCATTGGTTCTGGCTGCGTTTTATTTTAAGTTGTTGGTTGTCGAGGGCGTCGGAGCGCATGTTGATAGCTGTGTGGGTTGTGGTGCATCTGGAGATCAACTCGTCGCGTTCGATATTTTTCGAGGAGGCGGTCAATGTCTGAACTGCCGCAGCGGAGCGACAATTTCAAAAAAAGCAATTTCGATCGTTCAGAATATTGTTGGTGGACAGTTGAATACTGCCCTAAATTTGCCGGAGAGTTCGGCAACTCGCGAGGTATCTGATCTGGCCACGAAATGCATGGAGCATCATCTCGAAAGACGCTTGAAGTCTGTCGCTGTGTTTGAGCGTCCGGAGCATTAGTCAGAAAACCTGACCATCAACCCGTTCAGATTTGTAATAGTCTGAACGGGTGCCAGCGAAAGATTTGGATCAAGTAGTCAACCTATGTAAGCGACGCGGTTTCGTATATCCAAGTGGCGAAATTTACGGTGGCTTTAGATCTTCGTATGACTATGGTCCGCTTGGTTCGTTGATCTTGCGCAATGTCAAAGAGGCATGGGTTCGCACGATGGTGCAACAACGCGACGATGTCGTTTTGATTGACGCGGCGATTTTGGGTGCACCCCAGGTTTTCGAAGCGAGCGGACACTTGAGCAATTTCAGTGACCCACTAGTTGACTGCACTATCTGTAAGCGTCGTTTTCGTCAAGACCAAATTGAAGAGCGTGACTGCCCTCAATCAAAGAAGGGCTGCGAGTTCACCGATGCTCGGGCGTTCAATTTGATGTTCAAGACCCACGCTGGGCCAGTTGAAGGTGAAGGCGCCACGGTCTATTTGCGACCGGAGACTGCCCAAGGGATGTTCGTAAATTTCGCCAATGTCTTGCAGACCAGCCGTATGAAGCCGCCGTTCGGCATCGCTCAAGTTGGCAAGAGTTTCAGAAATGAAATCACACCCGGCAATTTTATTTTTCGAACCAGAGAATTTGAGCAGATGGAGCTCGAGTTTTTTGTTCCGCCCGCTGAGAGCGCTCAATGGTACGACTACTGGTGCAAGGCTCGAATGCAGTGGTATATCGATTACGGCATTCCGGCCGATATGTTGCGCATTCGCGCGCACGCCAAAGATGAACTGTCGCATTATTCGGCGGGCACAAGTGACATTGAGTTTTTATTCCCTTGGGGCTGGGGCGAACTCGAAGGAATCGCACAACGCACCGACTTTGATTTGAAACAGCACGCCGAACACTCGCGTCAGAAACTCGAATATTTTGACCAGGCGACAAACGAGAGATATGTGCCATATGTTGTTGAGCCTGCTGCGGGCGCCAATCGCACGATGGCCGCATTTTTGTTGGCAGCCTATGACGAAGATGTCGTAAATGATGAACCGCGCACGGTGTTGCGACTGCACCCTCGGTTGGCGCCATTCCAAATTGCAGTATTGCCGTTGTCGAAGAAAGAAACGTTGATGCCCCTTGCAAAGCAGGTTCAATCGATGCTTGGGGCGAGATACATGTGTGACTTCGACGAGACCCAGGCAATTGGTCGCCGCTATCGTCGCCAAGATGAAATCGGCACTCCGTTTTGTGTCACGGTTGATTTTGATTCACTTGAGGATGACTCAGTTACTATTCGCGAGCGAGATTCAACGGCACAGACTCGTGTCAAAATTTCGGATTTGATGCAAGAATTTTCGCAAAGACTAGGTTTTTAACCGTTTGTTGAAATCACCAAAGTTGTTCTTAACAAAATAGAGGAGAAATTATGTCGCAAGTTGCAGTGGTAGTTAAGTTGAAAATCAAAGAAGGACAACGCGACGCAATGACCGATGCGGTGAAGCCTGGCATCGAAACGGCAAAAGGTGAAGTAGGCACCCGTTTTTATGCTTTTCATCATGACGCGGTAGATGTGAACACGGTCTGGTTTTATGAACTTTATGCCGATCAAGATGCCGCAAATCTGCACATGGGATCTGAAGCCTTTAAAACCTGGTCAAAAACTCTCGCACCATTCGTCGATGGGGCTCCTGAATTCTCATTTTTGACGCCGATTGGTGGCAAAGGAATTTAATTTTTGTATCTCGACAAGATTCTCGCTAAGCATCGGCAAATCGCGTCGCGTGACGATCGTCCG
>Ga0214923_10004405_pt1 | contig 17042 bp, 17 predicted proteins | sample LL1510_MetaG_FD_177993 | JGI IMG/M metagenome (GOLD analysis project Ga0214923, IMG submission 177993) | Freshwater microbial communities from Lake Lanier, Atlanta, Georgia, United States - LL-1510 | ecosystem: Environmental > Aquatic > Freshwater > Lake | place: USA: Georgia | collected... | reverse complement strand
CTTTACATTATTACCGTTGGGTTCGTCAATTAAACGAGTTCCTCGCAGATGTTTCCATCCGAAAGTGGTAGTAAAGGCTCTAAGGGGTTTCCAGCAACAAGGTGTTTTGCCCATCAGTTCATATGTTTCATATGTTCCAAAAGACTAGGAGGTAGCACGCTTTTCACGCCTCCTGTTTTCGACAGAGATGTTTATCGAAATCCGCATTATAAGGTTTCGTACAACCCACGTTCATACGAAACGTATCACCCTGATACATCACACGCGCAATGTGACACATCATACTCATCCTGTGAAGTGTTGGTTGACGATTGAAAAGGATAGCGTCCCCGTCCATCATATGACGGTGAACGATGTCGCCATTATTCAGCATAATATTCGCACGGTCAGCATAACGAAGCGAAATCGATTCGCCCGTCTTCCGCTCCAGGATTTTCGAGCCGGGATACTCATCCGGGCCCGCACGCACCAACCGAAGCAGGAACTTCTTATTCCGGTCATTCACCACCACCGGCTTCGTAATATTCTTCGCGATTTTCAGCGGAATACCGAGCTCGCGAATCGAAAGATTTGGGTCGGGTGTAATCACCGACCGCGCCGAGAAATCCACACGTTTTCCCATCAAGTTGCCGCGAACACGCCCCTGTTTCCCGTTCAGGCGTTCCTGGATGGATTTGAGCGGACGACCTGACCTCTGTGCTACGGGAGCACAACCCGGAATATTGTTATTGACCTGTGTCGCGACATAATACTGAAGCATCATATGCCATCCATCGATGACATTCGCCGGCGCCCCCTCGTTGATTTTGTCGAGCAGCGTCGTATTCGCCTTGATAATATTCACGATGATGTGGGTGATGTCATCCTCGCTCCGCTGTGACCCGTCCATTTTCACAGAAGGACGCACGGCTGGCGGCGGGATTGCGAGAACCTGGCAGACCATCCAGTCCGGACGCGAAAACACCGGGCTAAATCCCATAAACTCTACATCCTCATCGCTGATTCTGCGGAAGATTTTGATGACGATTTCGGGTGTCAGTTTCATAGAGAGCGAACCATCCTTATCCGACTCGGCCGCACTCCCCGCAATCGCCCCCGCCGTCGTCTCTTCGAGCACACCCTTGACGTTGTCCCATTCCGCGTAAATCTTCCCGAGGCCCGCCTTCATTGTAATTCTTTTTGGCTGGAGACAACCGCAGCCCGTCTCGGTATCTTCACCGCAACGCTTAATCTTGCTGGCGATGCGGAATACATGCGCCCATCGCTCATCCGCCGGCATCGCCATCAATTGTTTATTCGCGGATTTGCTGATTCGCAGTGCACTACATTTGATACAAACGCAACGCAGGATTTTAAGCACCGTTCCTAGATATTGATAGTAGAACACAGGTCTCGCCAGTTTGATGTGCCCGAAGTATCCGGGGCATTTCATATAATCCAGTCCATCCGTAGGGCAAATGACTCCGGGGTCAATCGGACCCATCCTCGGGTCAAATAGACCGCCGATGACTGGCTTGTTGTTCACATACGTTTCGCGATTTGTTATTTCCGCAACAGACCCTTTCAGAATCTCCTCCGGCGACATGATACTAAATTGAATGCCGATGATTTTTGAAACATTGGAATTTCGAATATCTCCCGATGATGCCATTGTTATTGAATAAATCGCGTGCTGAAACCTTTGTGTTCGGTCTTCTTATATACCTACTATAATATTTAGATTGTTTTCAATTTTGTTTAGAATAAACGTTCGAATATTATACCGACGCGGACCCGACGACGCGGACCCGACGACGCGGCCCCGACGACGCGGCCAAAAAATTGAAATCGATTTGACTGTCAAGATTGATTGTATCGGTGAACGAAGGAACGAACGACAATGTCTCCATTTATTATCAAGCATAAGAATACCAAGAGCGGCAAGGGTGGTAGGTCGCTTGCGGCTGTACCTACCTACAAGAAGCACCGTGACGACAATCACGACGACGTGCCTGAATTAGAATCCGATGATTCGTCGACGGTGGAGTCGTCGTCGTCGTCGTCGTCGTCGAGCGAGCCAGTGACGAAGACCAGGAAACGAATTACACCTAAAACATTGGTCGCAATGACTATTCGACACGACGACAAAAAGATGAAAAAGGCGGCGGCCAATATGGTTGTCGAAAAAATCGCCGATGTGCTTACTTCATATGTGATTGCGGCGGCAATTGCGGGCGGAAAACATAAGAAAAGGTCTCGTCGCGACGAGGAGGACAGCGAGGACGAGAATATTGAACACGACAGCGACGATGACGCCAGTGAGGACGCCGCCAGTGAGGACGCCGACGATGACAGCGCCAGCGAAGACAGCGAGGACGCCAGCGAGGACGCCAGCGATGACGACGACGACGACGACGACGACAGCGCCAGCGAAGACAGCGATGACGACGACGACGCTGACGATTGCGCCAGCGACGAAGATAGCGCCAGCGAAAGTTATGACGACGACGACGATGACGACGACGACGACACCTACAGCAGTGAAGGTGACGATGAACGTGCTCAAAATCGCCACAAGAAGCAGCAAAAAGAGATGGAACTGCGTTGCGAGAAGAACAAGGCGACACTCGCGGAAATCAAGGCGACTATCCAGTCACTCGCAACGACAATGGCGGCCGACGCCACTCTTGCGTCCAACAAGTTCATGAAAAAGCAGCTCGAAGAAATGAAACAAAAACAGCGCGATATCGAGCACCGTCTTCGCGCCGATGAGAAGAAGCGCGATAAGTTGAACGTGAAGGAGTTCAAAACACTTCTGCGAAAGAAGAATTCCACAAACGACCTCCGCTATTTCCGCCGCCATATGACACCCGCCCAGCAGCAAAAGGTCATTCAGGACCTCAAGCAAATCCACGCAGTCAGCATCATTCAGAAACCGTACCGTCTTTCCCTCCTGGAGACCGACATTCCCATCGGATTCAAGGCAATCGCCATGCGGAAAATCAACTCGCTGCGTCACATGGAGCCCGGATGTGGTGAGTATTACAAGGTCAAAAACTGGGTTGACACCTTCATGAAAATCCCCTTCAACAAGACGAGGAACCTCCCCCTCACGATTGAAGACGGGCTGGCGCGTTGTAGCGAGTTCATGGAAGCGTCAAAAACCACACTCGACCAGGCGGTCTACGGCCTCAACGACGCGAAACTCCAGATTATGCAGATGGTCGGTCAATGGATTTCCAATCCTGGCGCAATGGGAAGCGCCATCGCAATCAAGGGTCCGATGGGAACCGGCAAGACGTCGCTTGTGAAGGAGGGTATCAGCAAAATCCTCGGCCGCGATTTCGCGTTCATCGCGCTTGGTGGTGCGACGGACAGCAGCTTTCTCGAAGGACACTCTTACACGTACGAGGGAAGCACCTGGGGCAAAATCGTCGAGATTATTATCCAGTGCGGTTCGATGAACCCCGTCATCTACTTCGATGAACTCGACAAAATCAGCGAAACGGCCAAGGGCGAGGAAATCGTCGGTATCCTGACACACCTTACCGACACCAGCCAAAACTCGCAGTTCCACGACCGCTACTTCGCGGAAATCGACTTTGACTTGAGCAAGTGCCTGTTCATCTTCAGCTACAATGATGAAAGCAAGGTGAACCCGATTCTGCTTGACAGGATGTATCGAATCAACACATCGGGATACAACAAGAAGGACAAGACGCAAATCGCACAGAAATACCTGATTCCCAATATCTGCGCACAAGTCGGATTTCGTGAAGGCGATATCGCGATCCCCGACGCGGTCATCGAACACATCGTGGAGAATTACACGGAGAAGGAGGAAGGTGTCCGCAATCTGAAGCGGTGCTTGGAGGTCGTGTATCGCAAACTCAACTTGTATCGTCTCATCAAGCCGGACACCCCGCTGTTTGAGAAGGACATGTCGCTGAAGGTGTCGTTCCCGTTTGCGGTGACAAATGAAGTCGTGGACAAGCTGGTGAAGCAGGTGAATGATGGTAAGAGGATGAATTTGAGTTTGTATCTATGAGCGAGCGAGCGGTGAGGAACGAACCGTGAAGCGAGCGAATCGGTGAAGCGTGTGAATGGAATGAAATGGAATGAACGAGCGAAGCCGGTGAAATGGCGAATAAGCGGTGAGGAACGAACCGTGAAGCGAGCGAATCGGTGAAGCGTGTGAATGGAATGAAATGGAATGAACGAGCGAAGCCGGTGAAATGGCGAATAAGCGGTGAGGAACGAACCTTGAAGCGAGCGAATCGGTGAAGCGTGTGTGAGTGAAACGAACCGGGTGAATGAAATGAACGGAACCGGGTGAATGAAATGAACGGAACCGGGTGAATGAAATGAACGGAACCGGGTGAATGAAATGAACGGAACCGAGCGAGCGGCGAGCGAAGCCGATGAAATGAACGGAACAATATAAAGAATTTTTTATTATTATTATACGTCGCCCTTGAATGTCACACCCCCCCCTTTCCGTGTATTTCCATAATTTTTGGAACGGTTTTATCGAAAAAACCGATGCGATAGACACAACATTTTTTATGAAACTCCTCGAAAAAACGTATGAAAGACCGATTCATATCAGCACAGCATCAAAGACCGCCGACATCCTCGTCGAATCTATATTCGGACACAATTCATATTTACACTATAAGAAATGGAACACAACGATATTATATACAGGAGAAACCAATTATCATAATGTTACGGATATAGATAAATATGACTGCGTTCTCGGATTTGAAGAAACCGGTGGAAAGTTTGTGAAATGTCCGCTCTACATTCTGTTTTTGCTTTCAAACCCCGTGATAATAAGCCAAATCACCGGCACACGCACTGGCCCGAACTCCTCGACTATACCTCCAAATATCGCATCGGTTATTCTTTCAAATGTACACGGCGACGAACGACTTGCGTTTATGAGTCATCTCGAGAAGAAAATGCCGGTAAAATATGGCGGGAAATATAAAAACAATATCGGACGTATTGTTTCTGGGCATTGTAATTCTCCGGCCATGACAGATTTTTATAGAGGGGGAAAATTCGCGATAACGATGGAGAATGGCGACCGGCCTCATTATATAACGGAAAAAATCGTGAACGGGTTTCGGTCGGGGGTGATTCCCGTTTACTGGGGGACCTCGAAAATCGGCGAGTATTTCAATCCGCGGCGTTTTCTGCAATTGAAAAGCACGTCGCAGGAGGATATGGATGAACTCGCGAACGTGATGGCGACAATGACGAACCAGGAGTATCTTGATATAATTAGCGAACCTGTTTTGACGCGACCTATCAATGATGTGTGTGAGGAAATCTTGGCGTCTGTAAAAAAAGTATTGGTCTCCTAGGCCCCGGGCCGGTCGGTCGTCGTCGGTCGTCTTTATTCCCAGCACATATCGTCGTCGTCGGCGTCGTCGAATTCATCCATCACTTGAATGGCGACAGCTGCGGCGCGTCCATCCGCTATATTGAATCCTTCATTCCAGAGCTGCTGCTGCGGTTCGGGTTCGGGTTCGGGTTCGGTTTCGAATGCGCGGCAGGCATGTATTTTGCCGACCGCGTCCTCAAGCGCGACTTGGAGGGCCACGATGAATTGACGCAGCTGCACCAAAAGACGATTGACCTCTTCGAGAATGTTACGTGCGATGGTGCGATGGTGTTGCTTGGCATTGGCGTCCATATTCATCAAGTCGATGGTCAATGATACGGGTTCGGGTTCGATTTCCATATCGAACATTGTATTGCTCTGGAATGACGCCTGGATTGAGTTTGCGATGCGGCGAAAGTGTTTGTGTGCGGTTTTTCTTTGTTGTTTGTTTGTCACGAGCATTTTGCGTAGTTTTTCAAGAGTGGCCAATGTCACATTCACATTGGTTTCGGGGGTGCCGATTTCATCAGATTCACGCACCAGTTTGCGAATGAACTCGCGGTGGGTGGATCCGTAGCCAGTCAAGTGAATGTCGTTATCAAACCGAGTTTTCATTGCGGATGTCATCGCGACGTATTCTTGGATGGTCTTTTTCAATTCGTTGGCTCCATTGACAGTCGTCTTCTGGGTCTTGGTCTTGGTATTGGTCTTTGTATTGGTCTTTGTATTGGTGGTAGTCATTGTAGTCTTGTTGATGTGGAACACTATATTTCACATCAATCAGTAAAATCATTTCAATTTTCTCCGGCTCGCGTCAGACACCCGCGTCACATGTACGATTGCCGCCGCGTGTATTCAAATAGTTGATTTGTTCGGGGGTTATACAAACACAACCGGTGCTTGTAGAATAAGGGGACGGGCAACATTCCGGCTTGCTCTTATTCTTGGCGAACATAACCAATTCGCCGTTTTTCAACGGTTCGTCGGCGGTATATGCTGCGCCAGCATTATTGAGGGTACCATAACCGAACTCGGACGCATACGTATTGGCCTTCGTCACCCACATTCCCACAACATCGCTATTCTGGACCTCATTTACATCTGAACCCAATGTCGTCATGCCTTCTTTGGTGCCAGTCGTGATAAACCCTTGACGAGGCTGTGCTCCCACACCACCGGCACCGAACGTATTATTGAAAACCGCCCCAATGTCGCCAATATTCATAAAACCAAGCTTATTCTTTTCTTGTTGGTTTGCGGTATCATTAACCGATTGGACCAGTGCGGGAATCGTCTTGGCATTAGCGTCTATAATATCTTTTTTAGCCTGTAATACAGATTGATTCGAACCGGGAGGACCTGGATCCGTGTTATTGAGTAACCCTTCTGTTACGACATCCGATGCGGGGCATGACGATTGACCCGTCATCATATCGAATATAGGAAACCTACAGCAACCGCATAATACATTGGCCCCAATAAATAATGTTATAATAACAAGAACAACGATTTTGTAATCCATAACCGACAATACACTTATAATAAATAAATAGATAATTAAATAATCATCAACAGCCATCAACAGCCCCATCCCCATTTCCTAAATAATGATATATGTCATCATCGTATGATAATTATGGTGAAGGCAACCTGCTCGTTCTTTGCCGTGTAATTTGACGAGAAACAATACCAAGCATAATAAGCGGAATCGCGATTGTGAGGAAAACGGCGATAGCGGCGATAGCCAGGACCCAACCAACAAACGGAATATACCATAGCGCAATAATAACAGCAATCATTATCACCAATATAACAATAACGACTTCATAGATAGACCCGATGAGTGAATAAAATGACCATAATACGCCTATCATCGTTAGTAAAAATGTTGCTAGAATACCCTTTATTTTTTGGAAAAAATCCACCATTTTAATCAACATATTTTGAATCGGAATAATGATGTTTTGAATACGGTAAAAAACCGTGATGAATATTTCCTTAAGCGCGTCGCGCATCCGGTTGAACAACAAACGAAATCTCTCGATCACATCCATAATCTTCTTGAAAATTTTCATAACAGCATTGAAGATAACATATACCATATTCGCACGTTGGTCGAACGCACCTTTCGCCGATCGTGCACCACACTCTGCGAAATTCTGTGTGGTGTATTCAATTGGACTCACGCCCTCCGGTGCATTAATCCAGCCGGCGAATGGCATAACATCCGGACGACATCTGTATAAAGGCCAGTCACGTTTCACATCAAGTAGACTGTTTTGTATTTGTAAATATGTGATACACACCATAAAAAGAAAACATACAAAACACACCTTCATGATATCAATTCCATACCGCCCTGAAAATGTATTGTCGCCATATAAGTAATTTAATTTATCGATAACCGGTTTTTCTTTGATTTTATTGATTTGGTCTTCAGTTCGCCCGAAAGCCGATAAAAATGATTTATTAAATGTTTCTACACCTTTATTTAACGCATTCGTTCCGAGTTTGTTCGCAACATTTCCTAAATCTGTGAAATAATTATATGACGCAGATATAATCCAGTTTGTTATATCAGCCATACTATCTCATAAAGATATATTTTACACATATTGTTTATTTCAATATGTATAAATATAGTGTGTCTACACTGTCCTTAGTACCCTAGTACCCTAGAAAAAGCTTACATTCTTGTTGATTTGACCTGGAAGTCCGTGTCCGAATAAAATCATATAAATAAGAACAAATGCCGCAATTACGAGAGAGCGGTCTTCGGCGACAGCTTGAGGTTGGTTCAGAACAAACCTCATCATTAAAAAGATCGCGATACCGATCATCGCAGAATGTGCGAGCATAATTAATCCACGTTCAGTTACCATTTGATGTAGTATTTTATAAACAATAGTAAGATAATAATCATCGTCCCAGAGACCGGACCATTTGTCCGAATACGCCGCCCCACATACTCTGCATCGTGTATAGACTGCCCTGCAGAATAAACATAAGTGTCGCAAAAATAGCGACCAATTTATTAATCATATCGCGCAATGCGATAATAATCTTTTGAAGCCCGATTAATATATTTGAAAAAACACCGAAGATATTTTTGACGAGACCCATAATTTTATCACGAAGGCCCCCGATAAACGATCGGATACTCTCGGTGTCTTTAACGATTTTACCAGCCACAGACCCTACGAGCGAAATCACGTGGTTGAGCGGCATCATTAAATATGACATATAACTGCTTTGAGTCGACTGGATACATTGCATAAAATTGTCACCGACATCATGTCCAAATAATTTCGCAAAGGGCATAATTGCGGGACTACACCGATACAGCGGCCAGTTGTCTTTAACTTTTTTCATTCCGATTGCTAAAATGTTCGCAATATATAATCCTAAAAACACGACAATAATCATGATTGTAAATACTATATCTATTGATTTCATTCTAGTGTGCGTGTGCCAGTGACGATATTCAGCGTCTTCAGTTATATAAACCGCATATAATATCTATAACAAAAGTTACGTAGGGTCATGGCGTTATTTTCTATGAAAATACTTTACGCATAACCTTCTTTATATTATAGGCAATGATAGTTGTAAGAGACTGGTCGTGGCGCGGTTTGCGTGAATGGCGACCGCGACTGTGACTGTGACCGCGACTACGGCCGCGGTATATATGTTGATGCTTACTAAATCTCACTTTACGGCCGCCTTTTTGTTCGATATATGCGTCATTCACACCATTCGACAAAGCTTGATTATTTATAGATGTAAATAATGCATTTTGTGCTCCTGCACATTGTGGCCCGCTAGAGCACATGGGCCCCACTTGGGGAATCGGGATTGCTTCAGAAGAACCGCCTTTCTGGTATTTACGACCTTTATATGTTCGAATAAATGTTTTCGGTTTCCAGTCGCGCTTACACTTGGTCTGACGACGTGCGCGGCGACTACGACCGCCGCCTGTAAAATTATTCACCGAATTCAGTTGGTTTTGACCGGCTTTCACATTATCCATCGCTGCTTGAGGCGTGGCAATATTGGCCGGAACCTGAATACTGGCTGCGGCATATTCCGGCTGAGTCGGCGTTTCTTGAATATTTAATGGAGGTGACATTGCGTATATATATATGTATATGTATATGTATATGTATATATAAATTACCGCTGCGTTCGCGTTTGTTTCATTTGGAAATAATCTATACGTATTACAACACCCTGCTCCGCTCCACAATGAACGCCGATGAGAAAGAACAACTCCAAAAAATGATTGCGGCGAATGATACGCAGGACCATACCGAGATTCTACGCGAAATCAAACACAGTACCCAAATATACAACGACGTTTCTACAATGATTAAATTAAAACGCGATTACGCCCGTTTAGCAAAATCAAACCCGAAACAATTCGACGCGATGTGTGTATCTCGTTGCGCATTTCTTTTCAAATATTATACTGACATTTACAATCGTCTAAAGACAGGTGAAATTGACCTAAACCTTCTATTCAAAATGATAAACATACTCCGAGATATTGAAGACGGGAAACTGGATCAGCACGAAGGTTCATTTGAAGTCGGGAAGATCCTGAAGAAGATTTATGTGGATAGCGCACTAAAGAGGTCCGAGAATTTGGACGCAGAACACGCCGCGAAGGAGAAACGCGTCACGACGAAATCCGCGAAGACGTCGCGACCGGCGATTCCAGAGAAGAAGTTGACCTGGGCGGAATTCAAGGCCCGAGAGGCCGCCACACTGCCGCCGTCTACTTCTCCGGCTGACGCTTCGGATTCATAACTACAATTTGCCCGTTCAAGTATGTCGCAAATGACACCCACGCCAAATACGGGATGAGTAAATACGTCGCAAGGCGTGATACATTATAAAATTCCCAGATATTTAGCGTGATAAACACGAGCATTCCAACAATCACGATGAAACTTAAATCAGGTCGCTGATATTTGAAGAATAACTGCGACCATGAGAGATTTAGGACCCACACCACGCAGTAATAGATGAAACCGATGGAACGGACGGACCCGCCATTTTTCAGGAAAATAATACCTGATGCGATAATCATCACGTATAATATCGCCCATACACTCGAAATCACCCACCCGGGTGGGGTCAGGGATGATTTCTTGAGAGATTTATACCATTCGGAATTACCGTTGTTCATTGTAATATACTTATATTGGCATTATAATAATATGTGGCTTGTGGTATAAACAAGTATAAAATTGATTGCGTATTTTGTATATAATTATACAGCATACGTTTTATCGATGCCTCCTAAATTCAAAATCAGTCGGGGTGGTGGCACTGGTCGTGGCGGGTTCGGCGGTGGCGGTCGTGGCGGTCGTGGCGGTGCCTTTCGCACTCCTTATAAAGACAGTAACAAGACATCGTCCTCCGCCGCCACCGCCGTCGCCGCTACCGGCGCGGCTCACTCCCGCTCCACCAGTCGTTCGCTCATCATCGTGGAATCCCCCGCCAAGTGCCAGAAAATCGAGTCCTACCTCGGCAAAGATAAATATATGTGTCTCGCCAGTTTCGGGCATATCCGAGAGATTGAAGACGGTCTGAAATCGATTGATATCGACCACGAATTCAAAACCAAGTTCGCCGTGATGTCGTCCAAGCAGGGCCAGGTCGCGAAACTCCGCGCGGCGATTGCCAACGCAACGGAGGTCATTCTCGCCACGGACGATGATCGTGAAGGCGAGGCTATCGCCTGGCATTTGTGCCAAGTATTCAATCTCTCGGTAGAGACAACCAAAAGGATTATATTCCATGAAATAACAGAACCCGCCATCAAAGCAGCCGTCGCTGCGCCACGAACGATTGATATGTCGTTGGTTCACGCACAGCAGGCGCGTCAAATCCTGGATCTCATTGTAGGTTATAAAATATCTCCCGTATTATGGACCTATGTCGCACATACAAATCTCTCGGCGGGTCGTTGCCAGACTCCCGCATTGCGATTAATCTACGACAATTATAAGGATATCGAGGGCGCGGGCGGCGCGATAATGGTGTATTCGGTCGCTGGAATCTTTACTAAACTTAATCTTACATTCCATCTCTCGAGAGATTTAGAATCAACCAGCGTTCTTGAGAGATTTATACAGGAAACCGCCGTAGCACCAGACACCGCATTCCGTGCGAAGGTAGGTGCTTCGAAGAAGGTCACGAAGGCACCACCGCGCCCCTATTCTACAAGCACGCTTCAGCAGGCCGCAAGCAATGACCTCCATCTATCACCGAAGGATACCATGTTCGCCGCCCAGAAGTTATATGAAGGAGGGTATATTACGTATATGAGAACCGACAGTAAGGTATATTCCGCGGAATTCGTGACGAAGGCGTGTGGGTATATTCGCGGGCGGTGGGGTGGCGCGGGAACGGGCGCAGGGGACGACCTTATTGGAAATATTGACAGCGTAACCGGCGGGACCGCCGCATCCGGCGGCGGCACAGAAGCAGCCCACGAGGCAATCCGGCCTACTGATATCTCTCGAACATTACTTCCCCAATCTTGTCATCCGAGAGAACACCGGCTGTATTCGATCATCCTTCGTAATACATTAGAAAGTTTGATGGCGCCAGCGATTTGTCAAACCATCACAATGGCGATTCCATCGCCTGTTCCGGTCGCGGGTGCGGGCCCTGACGTTGCGGAATACAGGCACACCGCAGAACAAGTCATCAAACCCGGGTGGAAATTGGTTGCGGGGTATGATTCGGATGCCGCTGAATATACATATTTCGCGTCGTTGGCGGCATCGACCACCGCACAGCCGATGCCTTATAAGAAAATCATGACAAAATGCTCGATGCGAAAGACGAAATCGCATCATACCGAATCAGGTCTTGTCCAGCTCCTGGAAAAAATGGGGATTGGTCGCCCGTCCACCTTTTCAAGTCTCATCGATAAAATCCAGGAACGCGGATATGTCAAACTCCAGGATGTCCGCGGGAAATCTCTCGAATGTATTGAATATACTATTACAGACGCCGCCGCCGGCGGCAGTATTATTGACGCTTCGCTCAATTCCCCATCAAAGAAGGGGAGTAGAAAGATAGAATCAAAAATAGAAGTTCGAGAGATTGGCGGTGAAACCCGGAAGCTCGTTATTCAACCTCTAGGCATTATCGTCATCGAGTTCCTCCTGGAGCACTTCGCCCCCCTCTTTGAATATGAATTCACGAAGAATATGGAGACTCAATTGGATGAAATCGCAACAGACGGGATGGTATGGCATGAGCTTTGTTATAAATGCTGGTTCGATGTGACGGCACAATTACAAGAACTTAAAGAGCGAGGGGTCGTAAAGGAGGAAATCAAAATCGACGACCGGCATTCGTATATCCTGAGTAAAAATGGACCGGTCATTAAGTGTCGGGTAACGGACGACGAGGATGACGACGCGGACGACGCGGACGACGCCAGTGACGACGACAACAGTGTGTCGCTATCGATACATTCCCCGGCCAAAGAAAAGAAACCGAAATTCATATTTAAAGCAGTCCGCCAGGACCTAGACTACGCCAAGATATTGCGTGGTGAATATTCTCTCGCGTATATGATTGGAGAAGAGAATGCGACGGGGGAAGCGACGACTGTCGCGGCGACGGGGATGGCGGCGGCGGGCAGCAGTAGTAGCAGCAGCGGTGGACGAGTTCTAGGTCAACATCAAGGCCAAGATATTGTGATTAAGAGCGGGAAATACGGCGCGTATGTTGCCTGGGGTGGGACAAATATCTCATTGCGGCCCTTATTGGGAATTTCATCATCGAAGGCAGGCAAATATGCGCGAAAAGAGACAAAACAAACAAAATCGGAGTTTGATTTGACATTACAAGAAGTCGTGGCTTTTATTAATAGCTCACGGGGGGGAGTCGCGACGGCGGCGGCGACGGCGATTGAATCGGAATCGGGAGTTGACGGGGTCGCCGCGGTGGCAGCGACAGGAATCGTACGAATGATTGACGAGCATACATCCATACGTAATGGGCGATTCGGACCGTATATATTCTATAAAACGGTGAAAATGTCGAAACCGGATTTTATCCCGTTGAAAGGGTTCGCACAATTACACGGGAACTATGCGACATGCGATATTTCCTTATTAAAAGAGTGGGTGGCGGGAGCCCGTAAAAAATAAATTATTATCGGTATATATCAGTAGACCAAACTATACCTAAACAAATAAATGAATAATTTGGCCGGGCCGGAAGACTTGGTCCCGTCATTTAAGATTTTTTCAATGTTGATTATCATTACGATTGTCATCAAAATGATATTCCAGTATAGTTATATTGAAAATGCCGCGCCCTCATTTAGCGAAATGAAAAGTTTAACCGATGTATCATTGATTAAAGATGAACTCAAGAAGAAAGACTCGAGTGATTTGAAAAAGGATGTCACTGTTTACTTTAAATCCTATATTTTCTATTATTTAACACTTCTTTGGACGTTTTGTCTTATTATTACCATTGTGTCAGTTACATTTAATAAATACAATCCAGATAGACCCGGTTGTATGATGAAGATGAGTCTAATGAATCTTATCCCACTGGCATTATTTATGGGTATAATTATGTGGATTATTTATCAGAATACGATTTATTTTAATAAGATAAATTCGGGTCACGTTGCGGAAAGTTACGTGACATTTGATGTGGCTGTAAATATCCTACTCCTCGCACAGGCAGGTATCATATATGCTTACATTAACCAACAGATGTTATGTTCGGCACAAATGTCAGAATACAGCGATGCACTCGGTAAATACGGGCCTTATATCGCCATGTTTATTGCTCTTATATCAATATGTTGTATGATATTGAACGAGATTATCCTGCGGTTTTTTACTACGGATGGGTAAGGCTCATTCGCCGACTCACCGGCTCATTCGCCGACTCACCGGCTCATTCGCTAGCTCATCGGCTCATTCGGCGGCTCACCGGCTCATTCGCTATATACATTTATACGTCAACCCATACTCATTCTCCGTTTCATTCTCCCAAACACCCGATATTTTAATAATAAAATGGTAAAATTGCGGTTTGTCGGTTATATATAAGTCATGTTTCCATACACTAATTACACCATCGCGTAATTGTTGTATGATATCGTAGCGACATCTAGCCGACGCTGCCGACGCTGCCGACGACGCAGTATGTGTCCGATTCCATTTATCTAATATATCCGCCTCTATTTTTTCAAATATGTCGATTACCATTTTATTATGCGGATGCACCGTGTCAAAATGGCAGTTGTAGATATTATTATTGAAGTTTTTCTCGGTGGTTCGGACATTCAATTCAAACTGGATGTATATTCCGTTCATAATAAAGTCGCTAGTCGAATATGTAATCCGATTAAATGTGCTATTTGGAATATGAGTATTCGCTTTTTTGTCTGTGAAATAGACGAGTTGGGTATTAAATTCCCCGGGGGATATAACTACGTTCATGACGTGCGCGAGTTCGGTTATGTAATGTAATCATTTTCGATTTAAGTGATGTTGTTGAATCGATTTATGTTGTATTGAATCGATTTTATTATTCTAGGTGTATATAATATATACCCCGACACATTCCATGAAGGCATATCCCATAACGAATTATACGCGGAAAATGGCGAAAAAGATAGGTGTCATCGTAAAACCGTCCACGGTCCCGGACAAGAAAATCGATGTGTATCGAAAGTCGCGTAAAATAGCGAGTGTTGGTGCGCGTGGAATGAACGATTTCCCTACCTATATTCGCACCCGCGGACTTGCCTATGCGAAGACGCGGCGGCGTCTCTATAAAATGCGGCACGAGAAAGACCGGCATATCAAGTGGTCAAGGGGGTGGCTGGCGGATAAGTTGCTCTGGTAAGCGACGTCCCGACCGGCCGCGGACGGAAAGTCATATAAACCCGAAACGTGAATACTTATTACTGATTCCATGAAGTTCTTCGAAAGTCACTATGACGAATACGTCCGTGAAGTAGAACGATTATCGCTTCAACCCAGTGTTAAAAAAATATTATCATCGTTCCCAACAAATATCACAGACTTACCCAATATTATTTTTTATGGACCGAGTGGTATTGGTAAATATAGCCACGCGTTATATATGATATCCAAATACAGCCCCTCGCGAATGAAATACGAAAAACGGATGGCCGTTTCTTACAACAAGGACACATTTTTTATCAAAATCAGCGACGTCCATTTTGAGGTAGATATGGCGCTGCTCGGCTGTAATTCAAAGCATATTTGGAACGAAATATATAGCCAAATCAATGATATTGTGAGTTCGCGGGGTAGCACCACCGCGTTCATCATGTGTAAAAACTTCCAGAAAATCCACAGCGAGTTATTAGAAACATTCTATAGTTATATGCATAACGACAACGAGTTTGTTTGTTTGAAATTCATTATTGTCACAGATCATGTCAGTTTCATCCCAGATAATGTCATTCAACGATGTAAGATGATTCCATTCAAACGACCCACGATGAATGCGTATAACAAATGCCTGTTTGGTGAAACCTCATCCGCAGACGCATACCAGGTGATTAAGAAAATGCCGATTCGTATCACCAGTAAATTCGAGCTCGATAAAATAACGAATATTAAGGCATTGAAGGCGAATATAAGTGAACTTATTGTTCCGCACGAGAATATATGTAACAGTCTTATCGATATTATATTATCACCGTCATCGCATCTGAAATTCGACGCATTGAGAGATATTCTATATGACCTTCTAATCTACGATATCAACATCCAGGAATGCGTTTGGTTCATTATAGAAAAACTGATAAAAACGGGTGCTTTACAACCGGAATATATGGATGACATCATGATTAAGATGTTCGTGTTTTTTCAGTATTTCAATAATAATTACCGCCCGATATATCATTTAGAGAATTTCATACTAGTATTAATATGTAAGATACACGGATTCAAACATCAATGTATCCCGACACAATCGTCGCAGCATTAAAAACGCTTGGATTTACCGCCACGGACGGCGGCGGCGGTGCACCGAAATCTCTCAAAGAATTGAATAAAAGATATCATTTGCTTGCGTTGCGGCATCATCCAGATAAGGTCGGTGACGGCGGCGGCGGAGACAATGACGCAATATTCAAAGAAATCAATGAATCACATAAACGGGTGAAGGAGTATTTTTATTCCGACGACGACGGCAGCGACAGCGGAGGCGGTAGTTATGACAGTATTTTTCAGTTATTTATCAAAACAATACTTGTGAAGATGGCCGGCAACGGCGGCGGCAACGGCGGCAACGCGGACGCAATACATACCATCATCCAGTCTATTTTAAGTAAAGGCATTCAATCATCCGTGATGCTATTTCGAAAGATGGATAAGTCATCATGTATGACAATCTACACGATTCTCTCAGAAAACCAAGAATTGTTTTCAATCTCTCGAGAGATTATGGATGAACTCACAAGTATCGTCGAAGAAAAGACCCGCGATGACATCGTGATACGTCTTAACCCATCATTGTTGGATATGTTATTGGACCGGGTGTATATACTCACCGAATACGGACAAACGTATTATATTCCGCTTTGGCATAGCGAGCTTCATTTTAAGCAGCCCGACGCGGACACGAACCCGAACCCGAA
>Ga0214923_10004404_pt1 | contig 17042 bp, 19 predicted proteins | sample LL1510_MetaG_FD_177993 | JGI IMG/M metagenome (GOLD analysis project Ga0214923, IMG submission 177993) | Freshwater microbial communities from Lake Lanier, Atlanta, Georgia, United States - LL-1510 | ecosystem: Environmental > Aquatic > Freshwater > Lake | place: USA: Georgia | collected... | reverse complement strand
GACGGAGTTGGATCACAGCTATCCTTACCATTGCCTAGAGTGGTTTCGGGAGGAGAGGGGCAAGCGTCCTTTGACGCCTGTTGAGTGTAAGGTGTTTGAATGGTTGGAGAGGACTTATGGTTTGGACAAGAGTGACTAATGAAATTTGATCTTCAAAAGTTTTACCGTTTCTGCCGTGAGTTAACGGTAGAGACTAAAGAAATGGGAATGCAAAAGCTTGGTGCAAAGCTACTGGGTACGCAGTCTTATGTGATGCAAGAGATTGCAAAGGGATTAGAGGACGATAAACACTTCTTTGTAATCTTGAAAGGTAGGCAGCTTGGTATTACCACGATCTCACTTGCACTTGATCTTTACTGGCACTTTATTCACCCTGGCTTTCAAGGTACGTTGACAACTGATACGGAAGAGAACCGAGATCAGTTCAGAACGACATTGGCAATGTACATGGATGGATTGCCGCCTGAGTACAAGATTCCACTCATGAGTCACAACCGGAATCAGATGGTTTTGAAGAACCGGTCACGGATGTTCTACCAAGTGGCAGGATTGCGCAGCAAGGGGTCTTTAGGACGCGGTAAGGCGATCACTTACCTGCATGGCACGGAGACATCCAGTTGGGGTGATGAAGAGGGCTTAGCCTCTTTGCTGGCTTCGCTGGCTGAGAAGAACCCGGCACGGCTTTATCTTTTTGAAAGCACTGCTCGTGGCTTCAATATGTTCCATGACATGTACATCACAGCCAAACGTGCAAGAACACAACACGCGATTTTCTGTGGTTGGTGGCGCAATGAGATGTATTCGATTGAAGCTACTGACCCCATCTATAAAGTTTATTGGGATGGGAAGATGTCACCTGAGGAAAAAGAATGGGTGAAAGATATTAAAAAACTGCATGATTTTACAATTAATACCAGACAAATTGCTTGGTGGCGATGGAAACTTAATGAAGGTATTAAAGACGAAGCATTAATGTATCAGGAGTTTCCTCCTACTGAAGATTATGCTTTTATTATGACTGGTACATCATACTTTTCTACAAGTCGATGTACAGATGCAATGAAAGAAGCCAAAAAACATTTACCAGGATATTATCGATTTAGTATGGGCCAGTATTTTGAAGATACTGAATTAATGCGTTCAACTGATAGATTAGCTACGGTTTGTGTTTGGGAAGAACCGCAACCTAATGGTTATTATGTGATTGGTGCTGATCCTGCTTATGGGTCATCAGATTGGGCAGATCGCTTTTGCTTACAAGTTTATCGTTGCTATGCCGATGGTTTAGACCAGGTGGCTGAGTTTGCTAGTTCAGAACTGAACACCTATCAGTTTGCCTGGATCATTTGTTACTTTGCTGGTGCGTACCGTAACTCCACCTTGAATTTGGAAGTCAATGGGCCAGGGCAGGCGGTGCTCAATGAAATGTCTAATCTTAAGCGTCAGGCAGCATCTTTGCCTGAGAAATACGGTACAGGATTGTTTGCCGTGCTTGCCAATATGCAGCATTACCTTTGGCGGCGTAATGACACCATGGGTGGTTGGTCAAATTCTATTGGCTGGATGACCACGGCAGCCACCAAAGAGCGGATGATGTCTTACTTTAAAGATTACTTTGAACGCGGCATGATGGCTGTCAAGGGACAAGATCTTATTGATGAGATGAAGTCGATTGTTAGAGAAGGATCGTCGATTGCTGCTTATGGCAGAAACAAAGATGATCGCGTAATGGCTACAGCACTGGCCTGTGCAGCCTATGCCGAGCAGGTGCAACCGCGGTTAATGCAAATGCGATTGACACGCAAGACCGTGCAAGCACAAGATTTGACAGCACCTGAATCTCAGGTTGTGGGTAGGCAAATTAACAATTACTTACAATACATTGGAGTCAAACCCAATGGATAAGCGTTACACCAAGACAGAACTCAAGCGCATCATGCACAAGTTCTTGCAAGACGAGCATCGTGGTATCTCGCAAAAACTCTTTGCTGAACTGGCTGGGATTAGTTTAACCACCTTGCGTAATGTCTTTGTAAATGAAACGGAGTCATTAAGTGACATGGTGCAAATGCGGGTGACCCGTGCTTATGAACATGTTCTGCACGGCAGAATCAAAATCATGTCGCATAAGAACGTGCGCAGTGTGGAATACCGCAAAGAAGCAGCGCCGCGCTTGCGACGCAACACCCAATTGGTCTTAACGCCGGATGGGTTCAAGATCAAAACGGGTATCCGTCTCAAACACGATTATTCAACTGTAACCTTAGATGAACAGATGGGGAAAAAACATGGCAGTGCTACATGATTACAAATGCAACGTACACGGATTTTTTGAAAGCCACGATGCAATATGTCCTCATGGTTGTGAAGATGTGCAATTGGTGTTTCTGCAACCCGTGGGAATGCGTTCAGACTCAACCCGCCATGCCGACACCACGCTCAAAGAGCTGGCACGCGACTATGGCATGAGCGACATTAAGTCTGTTAGACAGGGTGAGTCGCAACCCAATGCTTTGCTTCAAAACAAACAAGTTGCTAGAGAAGACCATCCTTTTGCTGTAAAATGGGGCAATCCCAAAGAGATTGGCAACTTTAGCCTTAACTCTGTGCGGGGTGAACAAGTGCAAGGGCTTGCATCCATGAAAGAATCGGGTGTATCGTTACCCAAGTTGCGGCCTGCTGCCGTCATTAGAGATCACGAAAACTTGCAAGTGAAAACTTAATGCGCATACCTGATAATCCGATTGAGCGGGAGTTCTTCTACGCTGACCTAGCCAATAAGTGCATGGTCAGCCTAGAACAACGCAAAGCGGATTACCAGACGCTGCGAAGCTTTTATCTCTTTGGCTCTGGCCCTGATGAAGCGCCTGCGCACTTCAATAAAATCTTTCCGCACATAGATCAGCTCGCTTCTTTTCTTTACTCAGCAGAAACAACGCGCTTCTCTATCATGTTGGGCGCATCAGTTAACCATGCTGAACAAACGAAAGTTCCCGTATTGACGCAAGCACTCAACGATGAGTGGCTTAACAGCAACGCGGATCAGGTGTTTTCACAAGCCTTGTCTTGGTCTTTGTGTTTTAACTCCACCTTTATCAAGTTGGTGTTCAACAAAGGTATCCACCCTTATGTGGTCGAGCCTGGTACGGTTGGTGTTTTGCGTGAAGATCTCTCGCACACAGACCGGCAAGAAGCCATTGTCCAGCGCTACTACATCACCAAGTCAGAACTTTACTCACGGCTTTACAAACATCCCAAGCGTGAACAGATCGTAAAACGGGTGACAGCGTCTGAAAAATCTACTGCTGACATGCCTGAAGGTGTTGAGCGCCTAATCATGTCTCAAGTCAACCCAACCATGTACGGCAACGTTAATCTTGATCTGGGCGGCATTAGTCGTTACAAGCCAAGAGTGGCTGAAGACCTGGTGCAAATGCAGGAATTGTATGTCTGGAATGACGACATACAGGATTACCAGTTTGTCACCATTGCTGACCCTGATGTAGTCATTTATGACCGTGAGATGGCTTCTGTCTATCTCAAGGGTGAAGTGCCGTTAATTCAGGTTTGTCCAAATCCGCAATACGATTATTTCTGGGGCATCTCAGAAGTCAGCCGCCTGATTTATTTGCAACAAATGCGCAACAAGCGCATGAGCGAAATTCTTGATTTGTTGAACAAACAGGTCTCACCGCCAACCGCATTGATTGGGTTTATGGGCATACCGGATGAAAAGAACTTTGCATTGAACCGTGCAGGTGGTCTGCTTTACTCTGATACGCCTAATGCCAAGGTAGAACAGCTCGCACCGCAAATACCCAATGATCTCTTTCGTGAGATTGACCAGATTGACAATATGTTTGCTGAAGCCTCAGGCATTGTTTCAGTCTTGCAGGGCCGAGGTGAATCCGGGGTGCGAAGCGCAGGCCATGCCTCACAACTTGCTCGGATGGGTTCTTCCCGTGCCAAGCGTCGCGCTTTGGTCATTGAAGACGCGCTTGAGAAAGTTGCAACCATGTATCTCAAGCTCATGCGGCGTCATGAAGAAAGGCATTACTTAAACACTGACGGAATGTCTTTTATTGCCGAGCAATTTACTTCAGACTTTGTGGTTAAAGTTGATGCACATAGTAATTCTCCGATCTTTATGGAAGACACGCGCCAGTTGGCCTTCAATCTTTTCAAAGCCCAAGCAATCAGTAAAGAAAGACTTATTGATTTGCTTGACCCGCCGATGAAGCAGTTGCTTAAAGATGATTTAAAGAAACAAGAGGCGCAAGCCGCTCAACAGCAACAAAGACCAGCACCGTCTCAGGTTCCAACCCCTCAAAGCTCTGCTGGCCCTGCCAATATGCCTTTAAAACAGGTGAAATGATGCAGAAAGAAGCCTATCGAACCGCGGGTGATCAGCCCCGCATGACCAAAGACTTAATGAAACAAACCCAACGTCCGGCTAAATTAGACTTTAATCGCAGTGCAATTCAGGGTAAAGTTCGTTCTAGCGGTATGCGTCAATCCTCTCGATAAAGGAAAATAGAATGTATTCTCGCAAAATGAAGCGTTCACGCAAGACTCGCCGTTAATCGGTGCGGTAAAACGGGTATGGCTGCTTCCCCGTTGAAGTAAGTGGCCTGTCCTTTATAAAGGAGATGATCATGGCACGTCGTGGTCGCAAAGGTCGTCGGAAGTAATCCGCATCTCTTTGGGGGAAGAGATATTAAACATCCCCCACTTGACTTTATGTTAGTAAGCGTTTACAAACCGCCCAAGAGATAATATGAGTGTTCCAGCAGACAAATTGATGCAAATGATTCGAGGCGATCAGTCTAAAGGTAATGCATCTGAAGATGACGCAACGAAGCCTGCTTTGTCTGGCGCTGAAGCCCCGCCAATGGGTGCGCCAATGCTGACACCAGAAGATAAGCGTGGTGACCAGGCAAGTGCCAAGGTCAACGTGCAGATGGCTATGGACTTGATGCAACAAGCCTTACCCGTCTTTGGATCAGATTCTGAAGAGGGCAAAAAGATTTTACAGGTGCTTGGTAGCCTGGCTCGTGTATTTGGTGAGACAGAAGCCAAGACCAAGGAATTGATCCCAGCCGAGATCATTCAAATGATTCAATCGCTTCCGCAAGCCGGTGGTGCGTCTCCTGAGATGAAAGCCATTGCGAAAGCACCCATCGAGGGGACACAAACCCCTCCCATTTTGATCTAGGAGCAATCATGGATTTATTTAAGCCCAGAGGCGCACAAACCATTCGCCGTCCCTTGGACAACAAGCAAGAGAATGGTCAGATTGTGAACCCCTACCGTTATGCTGAGTTTGGTGGTTTTAGTTCTGCTCAGAAGGCCGGTCATAAGAACAAGATGACCTTGAGCCATCCTGGCGATACGAAAAAAGTGATTTGATAAAGGAAGGGGCTAGTCATGTCACTTGAAAATTTGTCTGAAGGCGAAATCCGAGAGTTGGCGCTCCTGGCTAAGGAGCTGCACGACAATCCGACCACGCGATCTGAAGCCTTGCGTCTGACCAAGAAGATCCGGCAAGATTTGCCGATTCCTGAGTTGGATTTGCAAGACAGGGTGGAAAAGACCCGTGAGCAGATGCAAGCAAAGATTGATGCTATGGAAGCGCGTTTGCGTGAGAATGATGTACGCAAAACGCTTGAAGATCGACGCAATGCCTTGAAGGTCAAGGGTAAAGCATCATCAGATGATGATATTAAAGAAATTGAGAAGATTATGATTGACAAAAAAATTGCCGATCATGACGCGGCTGCTGACTACTTTAACTGGATGAAGCAGGCTGAGATGGATAAACCCACGCCGATTTTTCAGGGTTCTCCTGTGCTCAACAACTTTGATTTGAAGAATTACTTTAAGAACCCGCAGAATGCGGCGCGGGAAAACGCAATGCAAGCACTATCGGAGTTACGTTCCCCGAAGCGACCGATAGGTTTGTGATGTACAACTAGGGGCTATTTTTTTTAAGGAACTATCATGCCTATTGGTGGCGGTATCATCCCAGCATCGGGCACGAGTCAGTACAATGAACTGACGTATGTGACCCGCAGGGCGTTCATCCCAAAGTTGATCGTCCAACTCTATAACTCCACCCCTTTGTTGGCTGCGCTCCTAGCAAATAGTCAGACAGCCTCTGGTGGTGTGTCCTCAGTGACTGTGCCGGTGCAGGGTTCACAGTTTGTGAACGCTCAGTGGTCAGACTACTCAGGTTCTTTTGCCCAGCCCTCCGTGCAGCAAGGCGCATGGAATGCTGAGTGGAACTTGAAGTTGATGATTGCTCCGGTTCCCTTTCTTGGTATGGAAGGTGCGGTGCAGCAAGACTATGCCGTGATTCCCTTGATTGAGGCTCGCATGAACGATGCGACCAACGTCATGATGGACGCAATGGCAACTGCGCTTTACAACTCAGACGGCACAGGTTCTTACTCGCAACAGTTTACGGGCTTGCCCATTGCTGTTGACAGCGCCGGTACTTATGCAGGTTTGAGCCGTTCAACGTATGCTTGGTGGGCATCGAGCGAGTACGCAGCAGGTTCAGTCAATCCGACCCGTCAGAATGTACTCCAGTACATTTCAGGCACGGTCAAGAAAGCCGCTGAAATGCCAACCTTTGGTGTTTGTGGCTTTGGTACTTGGACGTTGTTGGCACAAGACTTTGTAGGCCAAGAGACGTACATGATCACACCAGGTAGCAATTTTGCAACCGGTGAAGATGGCCCAAGTTCAGCCTTCCGTGCTTTAATGGTTGCAGGCGTACCGATCTATCCTGATCCGTATTGCCCAGAAGGTATTCTGTATCTTTTGAACAGCAATTACCTGAGTATGTACATTCACAACCAGGCGCAGTTTGCGTTCACCGGTTTTGAATCGACATTGCCCAACTGGCAGATTGGTTATGTGGGTGCTGTGTTGACCATTGCAGAAATGGTGAGCACCAAGCCCAAGTCCATGACCAAGGTGACAGGCTATAACAGCCTCACACTGTAAGGAGATCATCATGGCACTTGCATTAACAAAACTGATTCTCGCCTCGAGCACGGCAAACTCGGATACGGCTGGTGCGTACTTTGACTATCAGACGCAGTCGGTTGCAGCCGGAACAGACGTTGTTATTCCCGCGGGTTTGTATCTGGTTTATCCGGTTGCTAACCTGTCGATTCAGGCTTACAACGGAACGTCTTGGGCAACGCTGATTGCTGCAAACACCGGTGGCACGGTTTTTTCTGACGGCATCAACGTCAAGTGGGTATCTGCTTCTGGAACCGTAACGGCGCTCTTTTTGACCGTCAATGGCGGTCTTGCAGCAACTGGTTCGTTTAACGCAACCTAAAGGAGTAGAGCATGGATGCGTCTCGCGTAGCCAATGAGCTGCCAACCCGTTTCGGCGGCATCCTGCTTGGGTCGTTGATTGCTGCGAATTTCAATTCGACAGCGGATCAACAAATCACCATTTTTGACAATCCCTCGAAATACATTCTTCGTCGGATTGTGGTGGCTAATGCCTCAACGTCTTTGACCACAGCTGCTGGCGGCATTTACACCGCCGCTAGCAAGGGTGGTACAGCGGTTGTTGCGGCTTCCCAAGCTTACACAACGTTAACCGGTTCAACGCTCTTTTTAGATTTGACGTTAAATACCACAAGTAGCGCCAACATTACAGTGAAGTCAGCAATCCCCAATTTGTACTTCTCGCTGACCACGGCGCAAGGTGCTGCTGCAACGGCTGATATTTATGTCTTTGGCGATATTCTGACTTTGTAAAATGTCAACGGTGTTTGTAACTAATAAGAGTAGTCAGCCATTGAGAGCAAAGTATGTGACTCAATGGTTTGACTTTCTACCGGATAAAAGCGTTGAGATTCCGCTTGAAGTAGCACAGACGATTTTTGGATACGGTGATGAAAACAAAGAGCCGTATCTCGTCCGATTAGGCTGGATGAAAATGAATACAGATTATGAGAGGGCGCATGAGCGTCTTGCACAATTTGTGTTCAGCAGACAGCCGGTCGTTAAAGGCCAGTCGCTAGCCCCGCTGGTGGAACGAGTAGCCCCTCCCAAAGCGCGAAATGCTAGGGTTGGGGCCAAAGTCCCAATGCAGGCTGCTTAAATTTATGGAGTTCTCATGGCAACCTTTTCGGGCTACATTGCGGAAGTCAGAAGACTCTTGCATGATGCCACGGGTGTTTTCTGGACAGACACTGAGCTGACAGACTACATCAACTCAGCCCGTGAGCGGGTTGTGCGTGATTCGGGTTGCCTTCGTTATCTTGCGCCGTCATCGGCTACTTACAACGTTGAAACGCTAGCGCTGTCTTCAATCGCTTTGCCGACCTATGGGCAAAGCATCCTTGATGTTTTAAACATCAATCTGTATTGGGGTAACTCTCGCATACCGTTGCGTTACCTTGCATGGACAGACTTTAATTCTCAATTACGTTATTGGCAGAACTACACAGGCCGTCCGGTAGGGTTTTCTTTGTACGGCATGAATACGATTTACTTTGGGCCTGTGCCAGATCAGACGTATCAAATTGAACTGGACTGTATTGTGCTTCCGGTGGCGTTGACTTCTGATTCGCAAACCGAGCCAATCCTTGCGCCGTTTGCAGGGCCAGTAAAGTTCTATGCAGCCTATCTTGCCAAGTACAAAGAGCAAAGCTATGGTGAGGCTGAGATTTACAAGTCTGAATATATGAAACAAATGCAATCGGCTATTGCATCTACGATGACTCGCCGATTGCCAACGCCGTTCTCTCAGCCTTACTAATCATGGCGCAGACTGAACAACGTAAGTCCTATCATGTAACAAAGGACTTTAAAGGCATCAACACCAAGGCCAATCGCACGGCTATTGATCAAAACGAGTTTGCCTGGTTAGAAAACGTCATGCCTATTGGTTATGGCAATTTGCGTGTCATACCCACATTTGGTAACGCGCTTGCTACAACAGCTGCCGCGCCAAAGACAATGACATCAGCCAACATCAATGGCATCAATTACATGTTTTTCTTTCAGAGCAATGGCGGTTGTCAAGCCATGAATCTGGCAAGCAATGCGTTAACCACTGTGGCGGCTGCGGCCACATTCTCATCTTCCGGTGTTCAGATTGCCCAATGGAACAATGAACGCGTCTTAATCATTGATCCGGTTAATGGCTACTTTAATTGGAATGGAACCAATCTGGTGAAGATGGGTTCATTGCTTGGCATCACCATAACAAACGGCGGCTCGGGCTACACTTCAGCGCCTATTGTTACGTTTTCTGCGCCCAATCAAACAGGCGGTGTGCAAGCTGCGGTGAGTCCATTGAGTGCCACAGCCATCACAATTTCTTCTGGCAAAATCACAAACATCACGCCAACTGAGGCTGGTAGCGGCTATACAAGTGCGCCAACCGTTTATATAGGAACAGCGGGTGCATCGGCTTGGGCAGCAACCACGGTTTACAAAACTGGAGTGTTGTTATCTTCAGGTGGCAATTACTATTATGTAACCATCGGTGGTACAAGCGGAAGTACCTCCCCAAGCCACACAAGTGGGTCTGCATCCAACGGCACGACAACACTGCTTTACATTGCCAATCCCGACGGATCGGGATCAAGTGCCACAGCAACAACATCTTTACTTTCTCTTACAGGCCAAGCTATAGCAACGTTTTCTGGCCGATCATGGATTGCTTTGGGAAGAACGGTTTATTACTCAGCAGTCAATTCATACAATGACTTTGGCACAGTATCAGCAGGAAGCATCACAATCAATGATGGCACGTTGCATGGGGACATTACGCAGCTGGTCTCTGCCAATAACTTTTTGTATGTCTTTGGTACAGATTCAATCAATGTGTTTTCGGATGTAAGAGTAAATGCTTCTACTGGCGGTACGCTTTTTACAAACACTAATGTCAGTGCTTCTATTGGCAGCGATTTATCGGCAGCAATTTTTGCCTATTTTAGGTCAGTATTGTTTATGAATCGCTACGGTGTTTATGCACTGGTTGGTGCAACCACCACGAAAATTAGCGACGCGCTTGACAACATTTTTCCTAACATTGATTTTACTTACCCTGTTACAGCTTGCCAGACCTTGATTTACAACATTTTAGTGGCGGCTTGGTCAGTGACATATAACGACAAAGGCACGCTCAGAAAAATACAACTGGTGTTTTTTGATAGAAAGTGGTTTGTTTCAGACATGGGAGAATTGACACATGTTGCGTCTTCTCCCGTAAACGGGCTGATTACCGCTTATGGTGCAAGAGCCAATGGCAGTGTTTATAAACTATACAGCAATACAAGTAGCAGCATTACTTCAGTCTGCAAAACCGCTTTATGGGCATTGAACGATCCAATTCGCACTAAGCAAGCATTAAAACTTGGAGTGGAAGTCACGTTTCCAACAACTGTTGTTGGATTGGTCAACATAACAATGGATTCAGAAAGCAATTCTGCAACTGCGGTGAGTCTGGGAAATGCGGTGAATTGGCAAAATTTGTTTCTTTCTAATATCCCTTTTACAAACAATTCAAATGTGCAAGTTGCTTGGGTATCATCCGGTTATCAATTAACCGAAGGGTACAACTTGTTGAAATACGACGCACAGATGTACGGTAAATATTTAGGCATGAGCATTACATCAACTGCCCCAGCATTTACTTACAATGGATTCCAACTTGAACATGAGCCGCGAGTGAGGTTCTAATGGCAAAGCCAGTTACGATACCCAATACGTTTGCAACAGCAACTACTGCAATTGCATTGTCAAGCCTTGATGCTGACTTTTCAACCGTAGCAACAGCGCTTAATGACGCATCGACTTATAGCAACTATGCTTTAGATTCTGGCGCTGCAAATGCCTATGTAGTCACGCTATCAGGCGTAACAACCACCTATCAAGCCGGACTGGCGATTCAATTTCAAGCAACAAACGCAAGCACGGGGCCAAGTACATTAAATGTAAACGGGCAAGGTGCAAAAAATCTTGTTTACCCAGATGGTAGTGCGCTTGCTACAAATAGCATTGTGGTTGGCGCAATTGTGTCTTGCATGTATGACGGTACTAACTTTCAAGTGCTGTCGATTAAAAACGCATCTGGAGGAGGTGGTGGAAACGGAACCGTTACCTCAGTTGCCCTTACTGCGCCTGCTTTTCTTAGCGTAAGTGGAAGTCCAGTTACCACTTCAGGAACGCTTGCATTAAGTTATTCAGGAACAGCGTTGCCTATTGCCAATGGCGGCACAGGCGCTACAACATTGGCAGGCGTAAGAACCAGTATTGGCGCAGGCGATGTTAACGGCCCAGCGTCATCTGTTAATGAAGAAATTGCTTTGTATTCTGGAACTACCGGAAAAACAATTCAACGTGCCACAACAACGGGTATTTTGAAAGGGACTTCCGGTGTTTTGTCAGCAGCAACGGCAGGAACCGATTATTTAGCGCCTCCGGCTGGCACATCAATTCTTAAGGCAAACTCAGGCGGGGCGTTGGCAAACGCAGTTCCCGGAACAGATTACGCGCCTGCAACAAGCGGTACGTCAATTTTGTATGGCAATGGTTCAGGCGGATTTAGCAATGTCACTATAGGTTCAGGATTAAGTTTTAGCGCTGGGTCATTGGCCGCAACCGGAGGCACCGGCACGGTTACAAGCGTTGCGATTTCTGGTGGAACCACAGGTCTTTCTACAACCGGCGGGCCAATAACAGCCTCAGGAACAATTACGCTTGGCGGCACATTAGCAATTGCAAATGGTGGTACAGGGCAAGCAGACAAAACATCAGCATTTGATGCTTTGTCACCGTTGACGACAAAAGGCGATTTACTTGTAAGAACAAGTTCTGACAATGTTCGTTTGCCAGTTGGCACAAACGGGCAAATTCTTGTTGCAGATTCTGCCGAAGATGCAGGCGTGAAATGGTTCACATCAACAGGTGCCGGAACTGTAACATCAGTAGGTATTTCACCGCCTGCATTCTTATCAGCCGGAGCGGCTGTAACAAGTGCTGGCAATATTTCTTTATCGTATTCTGGAACTGCTTTGCCTATTTCGTCTGGCGGAACGGGTTTAACCGCGGTTGGTACAGCGGGTCAAGTTCTAAAAGTAAATGCCGGAGGAACAGCGCTTGAATATGGGGCTGTTGTCGGAACTGGAGATGTGGTTGGCCCAGCTTCTTCAACAAACGCTCAAATTGCATTATTCAGCGGAACAACAGGCAAGTTGCTTCAAGCCGCAACGACAACCGGCATGGTTAAAGCAGCTAGCGGTGTTATTAGTGCCGCAGTTGCTGGCACGGATTATGTAGTGCCTGGTGGCGCACTAGGTACGCCATCTTCAGGCACGTTGACAAGCTGTACAGGGCTTCCTATTTCAACAGGCGTTTCTGGGCTTGGGACTAACGTTGCAACAGCATTGGGGCAAACCATTGGAACCTCAGGCGCTCCTGTACTTTTTGATGGTGCGCTTGGAACCCCTAGTAGCGGAACGCTTACAAATGCAACTGGCTTGCCAATCAGCTCAGGCGTTTCAGGACTTGGGGCAAATGTAGCTACGGCGCTCGGTAATGCCATAGGAAGCGCAGGGGCTGTTGTTGTTTTTAATGGAGCGTTAGGTACGCCATCAAGTGGCACGTTAACAAATGCAATTGGATTGCCGCTCAGCACTGGCGTAACAGGTACATTAGGAACAGGCAATGGAGGCACTGGCCTTGCGACAATTGGGACTTCATTGCAATATTTGCGTGTCAATTCTGGTGCAACCGCTCTTGAATACGCAACCCTTTCAGCAGGCGATGTAGTTGGGCCTGCAAGTGCGACAGATAATGCTATTGCTAGATTTGATAACACCACTGGCAAGTTAATTCAAAATTCATCAGCAACACTCACAGACACTGGGCAGGCTTCATTTGTTGGTTATGTGCAAGTGCTTGCTAATACAGGCTCTGCAACATCTGGTTACTTAGAGCTTCAATCTAATGATGCTGGAACAGGAACCAAGACGCTTCGTATTCAGCCTAATAATGTAGCCACAACGTCAACGCAAAGCTACATATTCCCAACAGATTATGGCAATAGTGGGCAATTTCTTTCTACAGACGGTTCGGGCAATTTGTCATGGGCCACTGGTAGCGGGGGTGGAGGTGGTGGGCCAGTTCTTGAATCTCAAATAACCATCAGCCAGAATTACACAATTACAGCTAATACGAATGGGCTGTCAGTATCCCCAGTAACCGTAGCTGCCGGTTATGCAGTCACCGTTGGTACAGGCCAAGCCTGGATGATTTTAGGATAAGGAATATGAGTAAGATCAAACTTCAAGGCAATGCCAGCGGAACGGGGACAACCACGTTTCAGTCTGCCAATACCTCATCAAACACGACGTTCACGCTTCCTGGCACAGACGGAACAAATGGACAGGCTCTTACTACGGATGGGTCTGGCGTATTGACGTTTACAACAGTAAGTGGTGGAGGCGGGACAACAACCAATAGCCTAACCATGAATAGCGGTGGTTCCGGTGACGCATCAGGAACCACGTTTAACGGTTCAGCAGCGCGTACCATAAGCTACAACACCATTGGTGCAGCGGCGACAGGCGCGGCTAATACGTTTACTGCGGCACAGACTTTCAGAGCGGCTAATGCGGTTAGATCTGAAGCAGGAAGCACTCAGGATGCGATTGTCTTAGCAGGCAGGGCGGGTGGCACGAGTTCTTATGCTGTAACACTGACACCGGCCACGCTAAGCGCCAGCAGAACAGTAACGCTACCTGATGGCGGTGGTAACTACACGCTTGGTTACCTTAATGTCCCGCAGTCAGGGTCAGATAAAACAACATCGTATTCATTAGCCACGACTGATGTAGGTAAGTTTGTTGGTGTAGGAACCAGCGGATCAATCACGATTCCTGATGCCACGTTTGCTGCTGGCGATGTGATTTCCTTATTTAACAACACGACAGGCAATATCACGATCACTTGTACGATTACCACGGCTTATATTGCTGGAACGGATGCAGATAAAGCAACGATGACGCTTGCAACTAGAGGTGTTGCGACGATTCTGTTCTTATCCGGTACGGTCTGTGTTGTTTCAGGAAACGTGTCATGACAGGGATTTTGCTTTCTCTACTTGGTGCAAAACTGCCTTCTTCAGCAGGCTACACCGTCATCCAAACCTTTACGGCTATTTCAACGTGGACCTGCCCTACTGGGGTGACGAGTGTTGATTATTTGGTAGTTGGCGGTGGTGGGGGTGGTGGGGGTGGCAATAGTGGATATTCCGGCGGTGGTGGTGGCGCGGGTGGGTTCAGAACCGGCACTGGAGTATTAGTAAACGCCGGAACAGATTACACCATCACTGTTGGTGGTTCAGGAACGGCAGGGGCTTCAACATCTCCTGCGTCAAACGGTGGAAACGGTGGTCTATCATCAATTGTAGGTGGCACTAGTCCCTCTGAATTTGCTTCGCCCGGGATCATTTCTAACGGCGGTGGTGGCGGTGGACTCGGTAGTCTTTCAGTAGCAAATGCAGGGTTAAGTGGCGCATCTGGCGGTGGCGGTGGGGCCAGATCAAATGGGGCCGGTGGTGCAGGTGGAACTGGAAATTCACCAGCCCAGTCGTCAGCCGGTGGTAATACTGCACCAGCAAATCCTCAACAAGGACGAGATGGAGGAGCCGGAAGAAACAACCCTTCAAACGATGATAATCAATTACAAGGTGGTGGTGGCGGTGGTAGTGGTGGCGTTTCGCCATTTACAGATGGCATTGGTGGAGCAGGCTCATCTACCGTAGGAGGTGCCGGAGGTGCTGGTACAGCATCCACTATTTCTGGATCTAGTGTTACCTACGCTGGCGGTGGTGGTGGTGCTAGTTATCAACAAACCGTTGGGCCTGGGGGTGCTGGCGGTGGTGGGGCTGGAGCTAAAACGTCACCGAGTCCTGGGACCGCAGCTGGAAGCGGGACTATAAACACCGGAGGTGGTGGTGGCGGTGGTAGCAGCGCCTATGCAGGCGGAACAGGAGGCTCCGGTATCGTCATCCTAAAGTACACCGTACCTAGCCAAACCGTCTTTGTATTCAAAGGCACGACTAAGTGGACATGTCCTACGGGTGTGACCTCTGTTGACTACCTTGTGGTTGCGGGTGGGGGTGGTGGTGGTACAGTTGCAACAGGCGATTCTTACGGTGGTGGCGGTGGAGGTGGCGGCGGTGTTGTCACAGGGAGCGTTTCAATAACCGCTGGAACTGATTACACCATTACTGTTGGCGCAGGAGGCCCGTCAGCAACTCAGGGACCAAATTCTTCAATAACTTACGGCCCGGGAACTAATTTAGTAACAGCCGCTGTTGGGGGCGGTTACGGAGGAAATGGTGGTTTAACAGCCCCCTCATCTACCGCTGGTGGCAATGGAGGTTCTGGTGGTGGTGGGTCTGGCAATAAAGCCGGAGGAAATGGCACTTCTGGTCAAGGAAATACAGGCGGAACAGGGGGCGGAACAGGGGCTGGTGGTGGCGGTGCAAAAGATACGTCTCCTATTGGAACCGGCGGTAATAGCACGTCAAGTAATGGTGGTGCAGGTGGTGCAGGATTAACTGTAAGTGCTTCTTTGGGTGGAGGTACTTATGCAGGAGGCGGGGGTGGTGGAGCCTTTGCAGGAACTCCTGGGTCTGGTGGTACAGGTGGCGGCGCTACTCCGGGTCCATCAAGAGGAAATGGAACCTCAGGTTCTAGCAACACTGGCGGCGGTGGGGGTGGAGGTGTTGGAAGTACAAGCGGTCCATCACAAACTGGCGGTTCAGGCGGCTCCGGTATCGTAATCATCAAAATCAATCAATAACATGACTACAAAAACATATCGCTTCTTAGGCATCGACACAGCCATGCACCTACTACGTCCTGGGGCGAAGTGGGAAATCTCTAACAACGTATTCACACGCTGGGATGATCCTAGACCTTGTCCGAGTATTGAGGAAGTCTATTGGGTCATCGACAAGATCAAAGAGTTTGAAGATGCTATTCCTACGATGTGGCTACCTGAGCAATTAGAGGAAATGGGCATCAAGCAAAAGGAAATTGAAGATGCAATTGCATAATCTTTTTCCGACACCTGTAGGATTTGCTGAGTTAGGTAGACCCTTGTCAGATGAGGAGTTGTTCTTCATCCGTGAGCTACAAACAAGGCCGAATCAAGGAAACACCACAAGCACTGATAACTTCGTACTTCGTAGTCCTGTGCTGACGAATTTAAGATCGTTCATTGAAGATGCTGTCTCGGAATACTTCAAAGCCACAGTCAATCCTAAGCACAACGTAAGCCTGAGAGTCACGCAAAGCTGGTGTAACTACTCAGAGCAAGGTCAGTACCACCACAAACATGCTCATCCTAATTCGTATATCTCAGGTGTGTTTTATGTCCAGACCAATCCTGATGATCGGATTTACTTCTACAAAGATGGCTGGCAGCAGATCAAGTTTCCTCCTGACCAGTGGAACCCGTATAACTCTGAAAGCTGGTGGTTTGAGGCTTATGCAGGCAGGCTGATTCTTTTCCCTTCTTCGCTGACACATATGGTTCCTGAAGTAAAGGGCGAAGACACAAGAATCTCACTTAGTTTTAATACCTTCCCTGTCGGAGTCGTTGGGGAAGAGATGGATTTAACCGGACTTAGGCTGGAGGCTTAGATGGCTCACTTCGCGGAATTAGATGCAAACAACGTAGTCCTGCGTGTTGTCGTAGTGGACAACAAGGACACGGCTGATGCGTTTGGCGTTGAGAAAGAACATATTGGCAGTGCTCACCTAGAGAAGATCCTTGGTGGAACGTGGAAGCAGACCTCATACAACGGCAACATGCGTAAGAACTACGCAGGGATTGGCTACACCTACAGAGCAGACATTGATGCGTTTGTGCCGCCACAGCCTTTTGCAAGCTGGATTCTCAACGCTGATGCTCAGTGGGAAGCTCCCACACCAATGCCAACTGATGGGAAAATGTATAGCTGGGATGAAGCAACAACTTCATGG
>Ga0214923_10004403_pt1 | contig 17043 bp, 14 predicted proteins | sample LL1510_MetaG_FD_177993 | JGI IMG/M metagenome (GOLD analysis project Ga0214923, IMG submission 177993) | Freshwater microbial communities from Lake Lanier, Atlanta, Georgia, United States - LL-1510 | ecosystem: Environmental > Aquatic > Freshwater > Lake | place: USA: Georgia | collected... | reverse complement strand
CCTGTTGGGGTTGCGGCCGAGCGCGGAGGCCGAACGCGAAGGCCTTGATGTCAGCGATCACGAAGAAAAGGGTTACATCTATTAATCAGGGGTTCTCCCCGGAAAGCTGAGGTATCCATATGTCCCTGAAAAAAATCGAAGCGATCATCAAGCCGTTCAAGCTGGAGGAGGTGAAGGAAGCTCTCACCGAAGCCGGCATCGAGGGCATGACCGTCACCGAGGTCAAGGGGTTCGGCCGCCAAAAGGGCCACACGGAAATCTACCGTGGCTCGGAATACACGGTGGACTTCCTCCCCAAGGTGAAGCTGGAGATCATCCTGCCCGACTCGTCGGTTTCCAAGGCCACGGGGGCGATCCTCAAGGCCGCCAAGACCGGCAAGATCGGCGACGGGAAAATCTTTGTCCTGCCCGTGGATGAAGCCATCCGCATCCGCACGGAGGACAAGGGCGAAAAGGCAATCTAAAGGGTCTATTTCCGGCGTGACGGGGACCGCAAGAGCGGGGTATCAATGATGCCCTCTTTCGCGGACCCCGTCCCGACGGGGAAGCAACCCAACCAAAGGAACCAAACATGGCACTGAAAAAAATCGAAGCGATCATCAAGCCGTTCAAGCTGGAGGAGGTGAAGGAAGCCCTTACCGAGGCCGGCATCGAGGGCATGACTGTCACCGAGGTCAAGGGATTCGGCCGCCAAAAGGGCCATACCGAAATCTACCGTGGCTCGGAATACACGGTGGACTTCCTCCCCAAGGTGAAGTTGGAAATCATCCTGGGAGCCTCCCTGGTGGACAAGGCGGTGGCCGCCATCCTCAAGGGGGCCAAGACCGGAAAGATTGGCGACGGAAAGATTTTTGTCCTGCCCGTGGATGAAGCCATCCGCATCAGGACGGAAGACAAGGGCGAAAAGGCGATCTGAGATGCCGACCGGCAAATCAGACGCGACCAAGAAAGGAAAGACAACCATGGCAGCGAAATACCTCAACGCAAAAACGGGCAAGGAAGTCTTGGCATTCGCCAAGGCTCACAACATCAAACTCGTGGACTTCAAGTTCTGTGACATCCCCGGAACCTGGCAACATTTCACCACGACCCTCTCGGAGCTCGAAGAGTCGACCTTTAAGGAAGGCCTCGGATTTGACGGCTCCTCCATCCGCGGGTGGAAGTCGATCAACTCCTCCGACATGTTGGTGTTGCCCGACCCGTCCACCGCCATGGTCGACCCCTTTAACGCGGAGCCCACGCTCAGCCTGGTTTGTACGGTCATCGATCCGATCACCATGCAAACCTACGAGCGGGATCCCCGGAGCATCGCCCTGCGCGCGGAGAAATATCTCCAGAGCACCAAGATCGGCGACACCGCCTACTTCGGGCCGGAACCGGAATTCTTCATTTTTGACGATGTGCGCTACGACTCCTCGTCCCGAAGTGCCTTCTATCATGTGGACTCCGTGGAAGGCATCTTCAACAGTGGGCGCGAGGAGCTACCCAACACAGGGTACAAGATCCGTCACAAGGAAGGCTATTTCCCCGTTCCGCCGGCGGACACCCAACAGGATATCCGCAACGAGATCACTTTGCTCCTCGAGGACCTTGGCGTGCACGTGGAGCGTCAGCACCACGAGGTGGCGACTGCGGGGCAGGCGGAAATCGATATCCGCTTTGACACCCTGGTCCGCACTGGGGACAACGTGAATCTCTACAAGTATGTCGTGCGCAACGTGGCCCGGCGGCACGGAAAAACCGCGACGTTCATGCCGAAGCCCCTGTTCGGGGACAACGGTTCGGGCATGCACACCCACCAGAGCATCTGGAAGGACGGGAAACCACTCTTTGCCGGCAAGGGCTACGCCAACCTTAGTGACATCGCCCTCTACTACATCGGGGGGATCATCAAGCATGCCCGGGCCTTGACGGCCATCACCAACCCGACGACGAACAGCTTCAAGCGTCTCGTCCCCGGGTTCGAGGCGCCGGTCAACTTCGCCTACAGTGCGCGAAACCGCAGTGCGGCTATCCGGATCCCGACCTACTCGTCGAATCCCAAAGCGGTCCGCATCGAGTTCCGTACTCCGGATCCCGCGGCCAACCCCTATCTCGCCTGCGCGGCGCAGATGATGGCGGGCTTGGACGGGATCCAGAACAAGATTCACCCGGGCGATCCGCTCGACAAAAACCTTTATGAGCTTCCTCCCAAGGAGCTGGCCAAGGTGCCAAGCGCCCCGGATTCGCTTCTCGGAGCCGCCCAGGCTCTCGAGAAGGATCACGACTTCCTGCTCAAGGGAGACGTGTTCACCAAGGATATGATCGAGACCATCCTGGAAATGCGCGTGAAGGATTATGACGCCCTGCGCCTGCGTCCTCATCCGCATGAATTCTCGATGTACTATGATGTCTGATTCGGCCTAAAGCCGGTCACCCTCGCAACAACCCCGGTGGAAAACCACCGGGGTTGTTTGTTTTTACGGAAAGGCCAATGGCCATCATTTATCCGTAGGCGTTGAGGAGCGGAAAGGACCGACCCAAAATGGGGGTGGATTTCACCCCGAGGTGCTTTTCCAGCACCGTGGCGTACACCGAGCGGAAATCGACGTTGAACTGGACGTCCCCGTCGTTGAGGTCTTTCTTCGCCAACGAGGGCATTTTCCCGTGGAGTCCGGCATGCACGGCTCCCCCTGCCAGAAAAAGAGGAGCGGCGGCCCCGTGGTCCGTTCCGCTGCTGGCGTTTTCCTTCAGGCGTCGGCCAAACTCGCTAAACGTCATCAAGCTGACGCGTCCCAGGTTTCCCTGGGCTTGGAGATCGGCCAGAAAAGCGGCCACGGCATCCCCCATCTCCCGCAAAAGGCGGTCATGGGCGCCGGCTTGATCCACGTGAGTGTCGTAACCGCCCTGGGAAATATAATAGACTCTTGTCGGCATCCCGCCGGCGATCAACCGTGCCACCGATGCGAAATTTTGGCCGAGGCGTGTTCCGGGGTAGGGGACGGCGTTTTTGGCGCGGGTGGTGGCTTTGGCAATTTCCAGCTGGCTGACCTTCGCGTCCATGTCGGTGCGTTCCAAAAAATCGAGTGAGGACATTTTCCCCTTACTGCTGGGGCCCCCGATGTCGCCAATCGATCCACCGGCCGGGCCATCCCCCTCGTCATCCTCCATCATCATGGAGCCATCCGCCTCCAGTTGGAGGCCGGCCTCCCGATGTTTTTTCTTCCCGCCTCCAGCCCAGTTGCCCTGATAGAGCACTCCTTTGGGGGTGGCGGCGGAGAATGCTTGGGGGGTTTGTCCAGCCAGGGCAATGCCCACGGAGGCATCGCATCCCTGGCAGGCGTTGTCGAAATAGCGACCGATCCAGCCGGTGGTGGAGGACTGGTTTTCATCCGTGGCGGTGGCCCAAATTTCCGTGGAACGGAAGTGAGAGCGGTTGGGGTTGGGATATCCAACTGCCTGGACCACGGCCAGATGGCCCTCCTGATAAGCCGCGGATAGCCCGGCCAAGGCAGGGTGCAGTCCGGTCTTCGGGTCGAGAAGCAGGGCATTCTTGTCGCGAATACCGATCTTGGGGCGGGCTTTGAGATATTCGTCGTTTCCGACCGGAATCACCGTGTTCAGCCCGTCATTCCCACCCGCCAGTTGCAGAACAACCAAGATATTGCCGTCCTTCCCGGTGATGCCTTGAACCAAGGCCCCGTCCGCCTCGGCATGGAGAGACTGCATGGTCCGGCTGAGAAAGGTGGGGAGGGTCCAGCAAAGCGAGCCTCCCAAAAGCCCCGTTCGCAGAAATTCTCGGCGCGTCTTGAGATCAGGGGATGATTCCATTGGGGGCTCCTTTCAGGTTACCTGGTAGGCCGGGCTTTGCACGAGGGTGAGGATGATTTTTCGGATCGTGGCATCCGTCAGGGGAAGACTGGTGCCGGAGCTTTCCACGAGTTTTTTTCGTGTCTCATCGGGCATCGGGTAGCCGAAGAGGAAACGATCCGACAGGCTGGAGATACATTTTTCCGGATCCCGGCGATCCCCCGCGTCCACCAGCTTGCCCACGGGGGCGGGGGAAAGGGCCAAGAGGGAGCGGGCTTTTCTGGCAGCCTGCAGTTTCAAATCCTTCTCGGAAACTTCGGTCATACTGGCGGGTGTGGGGGAAGGCGGATCCATGATCATCGGAGCGGGAATCTCGCGCAGGCCGCTCTCTATGGCGAGTCGCCCCAGGTCCATTCCAGCCAGTCTTTGCATCCCGCGGGTGCCCGCCACGATCCACGAGGTGTATTCATATCGTTTGGCCAGGGTAGAGGTGTTGATCCAGGTGATGCCGCCATCCCACCCTTTCACGTTGGGGGGTTCCAGAAGTTTTTGGCCGAGCTCCGCGAGCATGTTGGAGGCCAGAGCGGGGGCGGGGAGCGGGCAGCCAAGCTGGCGGCATAGGCCCACGAGCCACTCCGTGGGGGATTTGACGCGGTCCTCCGCGTGTTGGGGATCGTAAAAAGCGGGGTGCGTCCACATGGCCTGAAGAAAAGGCCGCATGGCGCCATCCAGACGTTTCCACTCCTCGGCCAACTCCGTCTGGAGATCCTCCTCGGGAAACCATCCCGCATAAAACCGCCACAACTTGCGGGTAATCCAAACGGGAGCGGCTTTTTGGGATAGGGCGATCCGAACCACATCCTCGCCGTCAAAACTGCCCCGTTGTCCGAAAATCTTTTTCGATTTGAGGTCATGCCAGTTTTTTCGGTCCATGAACACCGGTGGGGTGTTTTCCTGGTCCTCCGGTTCTCCCGGCTTGTGTGGCCAGCCCACCGTCCAACCGGCCAAGGCCCGGGCACTTTCCTGGATGTCTTGCTCCGTGTAGTTGCCGACCCCCAGGGTGAAGAGCTCAAACAACTCGCGGGCAAAGTTCTCGTTGGGCGCATCGGCACGGTTTTTCGAGCCATCCAGATAGATGAGCATGGCGGGATCCTTCGCCACCCCCAACACGAGTTCGTGCCAGCGACCGTAGGCTTTTTCCCGGAACATCTGGTTCTGGTTGAAAAGCATGATGGGGTTGCGGACCTTCTCCGCGCTGGTCGCGAAGTGGCCATGGAGAAAGAGGACCAGTTTTTCCCGGGCGGCCAGGGCCGGTTGGGCCATCCGGTCCAACCACCAACCCCGGATCTCGGTGAGCCGGCGGTCCTGCTCGGCGCGCACGGCTCGGTAGAGTTCGCGCCCCTTTTGTTCCCGTTCCTTGGGTGGGAGGAGGCGGAGTTTTTTTCGCAAGAACCGTTGCTGTTCGGTCAATCCAGGCTTGAGGACATTAGGGGGAGGCATGGTCGGGTCCGGTTTGGTGGGGCCCAGCAGCCTGTCGGCAGCTTCCGCTGGTTTCAGATCCGCCAGTTGGTCGATTTCGTCCGGAGAGCCACCGAAGCCCGCTCGCTGAAGGAGCTGGCCAGCTTTGGTCCGGTCCCAAGCCGAGGAGGGCAGAGTGGATAGCATACCAAGGAATTAAACTACCATAGGGACAAAAGGATGCGCTGGTTTTTTAAAAAGGTTTGGCGCGGGCTGAAACAGGGGGTGGGACGCCGATTGGGCGGAATGACAAAACCCTCCACCGTACAACTATTCACCATCTATGGGCAGATCAAGGAGTTGCGGGCTCGACTAAATTTCCGGTGATTTCATCCTGTTCCCATGAAAAGCACTTCCAATCCCACCCCCCAGATCATCCGGGTCGTTGGTTACGGCCTGCTCGCCTTTGCGGGAATCGATCTTCTTTTTCAACTTTTAGCGAACCCCTTTGGCGGCGCCCTGCAAGCTTTTCGCTTTAGCTCGGGATTGGTGGATCGGACTCCCGTTCCCTTGTTGGCTTTGGGCGTTTTATTGGCGTTTCCCCGGCCTATTTCCCTGCCGATCGAAAGAACCGTCATGCGGCTCCTTTCGTTTGTTCCGTATCTCTATGCCGTCGGGTTTTTAGCGGTCATTGCCGCGGCGCTGATCACGGGTAACCGCCTGATCACGGTGGCCGAGCAACAGATCGCCGCCCAAAGCCAGGCCCAACTGCGGCAACTGGAAACCACCGTGGATCGGGTCAAATCCCTCAATGCCTCCGACCTGGCCAGCGTCGTGACAAACTTCAACCAGCAGAACCGCACGACCCTTCAGTCGGGAGAATTTCTCAGTAAACTTTCCCAACAGACTGAGGCTCAAAAGGCACAGTTAAAAGAGGGGACGGCGCGCGCCCTGCAAGGACAACGGCGCGCCATGACCCTGGAGTTGCTCAAGGTGTTGCTCGGTGCGGCCGCGGGCTCGGGAATCATGTTTCTTTTGGGTGGGGCCGCGGCCTGGGCCCGTTCGCCCGGCGGCGGACAGGGCTGAGCAGGATTTCCCTTGGTTAAAATCACCGTCCGATACGAGGGGCAGTTGCACTGCTCCGCCGTGCACGGTCCTTCGGGACGCAAGTTGGAGACGGACGCCCCGGTCGATAATGAGGGCAAAGGGGAAAGTTTTTCTCCCACGGACTTGGTGGCGACGGCCCTGGCGGCCTGCATGGCCACGATCATGGGAATCGTCGCCAGGCGGCACTCGATTTCTCTCGAGGGAATGGAGGTGGTCACGGCCAAGGAGATGAGCGCGGATAGCCCCCGACGCATCGTGGCGTTGAAATCGAAAATCACCGTGCCTCTCCGGGGGGATCATCCCCAAAGGAAATTATTGGAGGCGGGAGCCTTGGGGTGTCCGGTCCATCACAGTCTCGATTCGAGGATTGATAAATCCGTCGAATTTGTTTGGGAGGGGTAGGCGCGAGTATGCTCGAAAAAAGGTAGACCCCTTTTTGATAAAAAAGGCTGCCACTCTCATCGAAAGCGGCCCACCGCTGGTGCTTGGTCGGACGAGATTGGGCCACAACCCCGCCCCCCACACCATCCGCTCGTCCCCTCCTGGATATGCGATAGCCTGTCTTTGCTAAGGCTGCGGACAGGGGGGGATTGCGCCCCTCGAAACCTACCTCTGCGCCATCCGGATATCGCCTCTGGCAGATAGGACCCCCTGTCCTCGCCAACCCTGCGGACAGGGAGGGATTCGAACCCTCGGTTGGCTTTCACCAACACACGCTTTCCAGGCGTGCCCGATAGACCGCTCCGGCACCTGTCCCTGAACATAAAAATATATGGAAAGCTTTGTGTCTTTGCGAGTCGATAAACCAGCCACCCTTCGACTTGCCGCCCTTCACCTTCTATTTTTAAACCCCCTTCATCTTAATCTTCATCTTCATGCGAAAACAGCTACTTTGGAATTGTGAGTTCAAAATTGCCCATCTCTGTCTGCATGATCTCCGGTGCGGATGCCGGGCGGATCGGACGGGCCTTGGAAAGTGTGCGGGGTTGGACGACCGAGCAGATCGTGGTGGTGAACGACGATGCCACCGATGGCACGGACCAGATTGCCAAAGAGCTCGGCGCCAAGGTTTTTCGGGAGCCCTGGAAAGAGCACATCGCTCAAAAAAATTCGGCGGCGGCCAAAGCGACCCAGCCATGGATTTTGGGGCTCGATTCGGATGAGGAGGTTTCCGAGGCGCTGCGAAAGTCAATCACCCGTTTTATGCTGTCGGTCCAGGTCGACCCCCCGGTGGCCTTCCGCATGGCGCGGTGCTCGCTTTTTTTGGGCCGCTGGGTAAGGCATGGCGATTGGTATCCCGACTGGCAGATGAGATTGTGGAGGGCCGGCAAGGCCAAGTGGGGCGGGGTGGATCCGCATGATCGGCTGGAGGCGGAAGGGAGGGTGGCCACCTTGCATGGGGATCTTTTGCACTACTCGAATCCGTCAATTTCCAGCTACGTCTCCAAGATCAACTATTTTTCCGATCTCTATCTCGAATCACGCCTGAAGAAGGGTGCGCGCTGGTCGCCGGGGGAGGCCTCCTTCCGCGCGTTCTGGCGGTTTATCCGGGCCTACTTTTTCCGGCTCGGCTTTCTCGATGGGTTTCCTGGATTTTACATTGCGGCCTCCACCTTTTATTCAACGCTCGTTCGCCATACCCGGCTCTTGGAGCACCAGCTTTCCAAGCGGACTTTGCCCCCGAAGCCTTGACCTCTGGGGGCGGAGCCATCCCCTAGAAGCGGATATTCATGCCAAACTGAAGGGAGTTGGAAATCGGGACTCCCGGATGGAAGCCGGAGTAGCCGGGATTCACCAGGCCCAGAAGTTTGTACATGACGTCAAAGTCCACCATATCGGAGACCTGCCAATAGAACCCTGAGCCCACGGAAAAGGCGGGCGAAAACTGTTGGGCGAATTGGTCGGAGGTCTCATAAGCACCCACTTGGGTGATTTGTAGTTGGCTATAGGCAAATCCAAACCCCGTGGACAGGTAGGGTTTCCAGCGTCCTTTCCCCGGCCAGCGGAAGACGGAGGAAAGCAGGGCGGGAACCTGGACCAATCGCCCGGTCAGGGGGATGCCTCCGTCGCCCAAGGAAAATGTTTCGGGGTTTCCATCCACCTTGAGGCTTCCGCTGCCGTTTAAATGATCGAGCCCATTATATAAGATTCCGGCGGAGAATTCGACCCCCAGCCAGTCCGTGAAGTTATAACCGGGCGTGACATCGAATCGGACGCCGGGGTTGATCGCGATGGACGGGTTGGAGAGATTTCCGGTCACCCCGGGGAGAAGTTCCCCGCTCAGGCTTTGCGAGCTGTTGAGGTTGTTGTCAAAGGCGAACCCCAGGTCGGTTCGGACGAAGGGACCCAAGCAATCGGCAGGGTCGGTGACGACAAACTCTTTCTCGGAAAACTTGTAGGTCATCGACCAGTTGGCCCCGGCAGTCAGGTTGCTGAAATCACCCGTTTCGGCGATTTTGCTGGTGCTGTTACTTTGGGAGTAGTTGAGGTTCAGCCCCGTGGAAAGTTCTGGGGAAAGAAGAAAATTAATGGCCAGGCCAAGGGTATATTGTTGGTCCAACCGTCGATAAAACGGGTTTTGGTAGGGAAGGATCGGGGTAATTCCGTCCGGCTGATATCCGTTGGGTTGGGTTGGCCCGCCTTTGGCATCCGTGTAGTAAGCCAATCGGTAAGAGGCAAACGGGGTCAGGGTCATCCGATCTGACAGGGTGAGAAATAGACTGCCGCCCAGGCTGTTGTCCGTTCGGGTTTGGTAGTTGGCATTTTCACCAGAAGAGGTGCCCGGGGAATTCGCAAAAACGTAGGACGACCTCCAATTGAGGGCCATGGCAATTCGTTCATGGAAGGGGTGAATAAAACCAGAGGAGTAAGCCAAGGCGTATTCATTGAGAAAGTTTGTCGGTTGTCCTTGTTGTCCCGCAGCGGCGCGGTCAGTCGGGCTGTTGAGGTAAAAGTAGCCGTTGTAATCAAAAGACAGCCCCACGCTCAACTCCTCGGTAACTTGTTTTGTTGTCCTTAAAAAGAGGTTCACCAGGACAAAATCCTGGACCAAGCCCATGTCGTAGAATCCATATTTATTGTAGTTGATCGTGTTGGCTGGCTCCTCCTGCTGAAAATAGTTGAAAAAGGAGGTCCGGATACCTGCCTCGGGATAAAATTTTTCATACCCGGGCAGGGTGGAAAAAGTCGGAGCCCAGGCTGCTTCCAGGGACGAAATGGCCTGCCACGCTGCCACCGCGTTGGCTGACTGTTTCGCGTAGTTGGCATTGGAGAGCCAGTTGTAGGTTTGGTCGGCCCGCACGCGAAAAAAGGGCAGGTCCGGTCGCTCCCGCATGATTTGCAGGGATCCCAGGTCGGGCGAAACCTCGCTGGCTGTGACCGCCTCGCTTTCCTCTTTGCGGGGTTGAACCGTTTGCAACCGCTGGCGTTCCCGCTCCTGCTGTGCCGCAGCGTCCGTGACTGCTTGCTGACCCACGGCTCCAGGCAAAGGACTTTGTGCTGGGGCTTCCCATCCTCCTCCGGCGAGGAGCCAAAGACATATGGGCACAATGCACCTGCCAGAATTGAGCTGAAAACTCTTTTCCACCGCCTATATTCATAGTGTTGCAAAATTTGCAACACAACATATAGGTGGTAAAATAGTGCGTGCTATGTGATTAACTTTTTGATGTAAAAACTAACGGTAGCTCTTAACCATCGACTGGATACGTTTCTTTACAGAATGGGCCAAAGATACGGGCGCCAAAACTTTGGCGTGGTCTCCCCAGCTCAAAATCCAGCGCTCGATTTCCTCCAGCGCGCCGAGAGTCATCTGAAGTTCGAGAGAACCGCTCTTCAGCTCACGAATTTTTTGGGTGGGATGCCAGTCTCGCTCACGCACCAGACGTGCCGCAAAGGGATCGAAATGAATGCGGACCTCATATTTGCCTTTACCGGAAAAGACACCGAAACCTCCCTTGAGCTCCTTTTCCGCCGAAAACCCCCTGGGTCGGACAAAGGTTTTACCGCTCATCTTCGGGGAACGGATGCGGGGCAGGGCAAAAGTTCGTATCTGTCCCCGCTGGGGATCGTGGGCCAACAGATACCAGGCATTGTCCACATTCGCCAGATGGTAGGGGTGGACATCACGTGTCTCAGGGGCCTGCGACCGCAGGGGTTGATAGGAAAAGTTCACCTGTTGTCGTTGAACGATGGCCCGGGCGAGTAGCCGGAACGTCTCCAAATCGGCCGCGGAGGCGCCGGTCACGCGAAAGGAGTAATCGGAACCCCACTCCCCCAAATCGAAGGTCACCTCCTCTTTCAGGGAGCCGGTTAATTTCTGGAAGGCGCTGCCCAGGGTCTTCTCGAACGGTGTGCCGCGGTATTGGGCGAGGACTTTTTGCGCGACAAAAAGGGCCAGAATTTCCCCCTCACTGACCTGCAGCAGGGGAAAGGCCTCGACCGGCTCGGTGTAGCGGAAAGTGTAGCGTGACGGATCATATTCGATCGGGAGGTTCAACCGGTCCCGCATAAAATCCAGATCCCGCTGGATTGTTTTGTAGGAGACTTCGAATTCGCGACCGAGCTGCTGGCAGTTCACCTGCCGGCCGTTCATCAAAAGGTCATGGAGACGCTGCATGCGCTCCAAGGGTGGACGGCTGTGTCCGCCAGGGGAGGGCGAAACTTTTTTTATCATAGGACGCTTAATGTCCTACCCAGAAGCACAGACTGCAAGAAAAAAGGAGGAAGTCATGGAAACAATCATTCAATGTCGGAATTGCGGGGAGGATACCAACCGGGCGGACTGGGAGGCGTCCCACGCCAATTGCATTCACTGCGGGGAGGCCACGGAAGGAGTCATTCGCCGAGGGTTGGGCAGTTTGGCGGCCCTCCGCACCCGGTTGGAACTGGAGCTGGTCTGGCGGCCAGTCAGCACCCATGCGTAGTCCATTTGCCTTGGTGGCGGCGGCGTTTGCCGCCGGATGTACCGGCCTAAGCCTTGGGGTGTCCTGGTACCTGCCGGAATTGGCGATCCTTTCGGCTCTGGCGGCGGGGTTTTGGTGGCAGGTCGTACGGGCGGTCGAAGGTTGAGGGGTTACGTAGGGGCAAGCAGTCTCCGCTGCTTTCCCGATCGATCAACCCACCTCTGAACTTTAAGGTTACTATCGGGCGAGCAACAAGTTGCTCGCCCCTACCTAAAAATAAATCCGAAACCAACACTACATATTGTGCTACATGCAGGTATAAGTACTATTTGCTTGAAAGAGATAAACAGTTATTCAAAAAAGTTGATTTTCAACGCTTTATGATATAAATTACAAGAGTTGAGACCGTGGACATATTGCTCAACACTCTTTGAACTTCCATCTGAAAATGTGGTCGAAGTAGCTAATTCATGAAGGCCCAAAAACTGGCTCCTATATTTGTTCTCATGGCTTGGGCTTCTTGGGTGGGGGCGGCGATGGATTTCAAGGAAGCCGACATCACCACGATCAAAAATATTGTGGAGAAAAACGAAGGCACGGGGGCGGTGCCGGCGCAGGTGAACGACAAAATCCATGAAAACTCCAAGGTCACCACTTCCGCGGCCTCGATGGCGGAGTTGACCTTTGCCGACTCGTCCATCACGCGGATGGGAGCCAACACCCAGTTTTCTTTCCAATCCAAGGAACGTCTGATCAAGCTGGAACAGGGGACTGTCCTGATCCACACGCCCCCGGGCAACGGGGGGGCCACAGTGGATTGTGGCGGGGTCACTGCGGCCGTCACGGGCACCACCTTTATGGCCAGCCACGATAGTGTCGGAAACGTGATGTTCGTCCTCTTGGAGGGACAGGGGGGGCTCAGGGTGACCGTGGGCGGATCCTCCAAAGTCATTCTTCCGGGACAAGCCGCGTCCGTTGGGGCGGAAGTAAAAAAAGAGGCGGTTGGCAAAGATAGTTCGGCCAGCCCAGGGGTCGACAAGCCAGCTTCGACCGGGGAAAACAAGGGGAGTGCTGATGGTGGCGCCACGCCATCAAAAAATTCCAGTTCAACACCATCCTCCGGGGGGGATGAGAACGCCGGATCAACGGGTCCGGCTTCTACTCCCGCTCCCAAGATCCAGGTGTTTGATGTGGATGTGAAAAAAATTGTGACAACCACCCCCCTCATCGTGGAGTTCAAAAACGAACTGCCCTCCACCGCCAAGATCGACAAGGTGATCGAGACCCAACAGACCAAGGTGCAGGAGGGAAAGATAGAAAAAACGGATACGGAGATCGTCCTGATCAAACATGAAGACGGGGATATTTTGGTGGGTGCACCGAAGGTCAATGCGGAGGAGACGGTGGTGATCAACCGCAAAGAGGATGTGATCGGGGTCGGCAACGGGGGAAAGGATAACCTGGATGTTGAGACGGCAGCGGGGCCAGGCGTTGGCGGCGGGGAAACGCCCATGGCATCGGCTGCACCACCGCGCGTCGAGTCTCCTGCTGCAAATTCTAACCCACCCCCTGCCCCGCCTGTAAACCAGGGGCAAATCGCCGTTCAACAACCCAATCCGCCCACCGTGATTGCCGTGACGGCTAAGGTCAATGATGCGTCCCGTCCATTCAATCAGCCGAATCCGGCTTTTGGTTTCAGCATTACTGCCGGGTCCTTGCTGCCCGGGCATAGTCTGGTGACCAGTTATTTGACTCCCGCCATTGCGGGCAGCGGCGTGGCGGGGGGGCCATACGCGGTGAATTTTTCCAATCCCAGGATTGTCGATGTCAACGGAGCGGATGTAAGCAGACGTTACAATCTGACCACCCTCGCAGGCGTCTTAAATGTCACCAAGGCCCCGCAGAATGTATCCTTCGGCCCGGTGGGTTCTTTGGTCTTTGGCCAGGCGGTGGATTTGGTGGCCTCGGCCTTGAGCGGTCCAGTGAATGTTGAGGTGGTTTCGGGACCGGCATCCGTGGTGAACGGAAAATTAGTGGCCAACAGCGGGACGGGGACGGTGGTGGTTCGGGCTTCGGCGCCTGGAAATGAAAATTATCTTGGCGCATCGGCAGAAAAGACCATTAACCTAACGAAGGCTCAGCAAAGCATTCTTTTTAGTCAAAGTCCCGACACATTGGTTCACATGAATGGAGACCTTTTAGAAGCCACATCTTCCGGAAGTGGCCCAATTTCCTATGAGCTGGTGAGTGGACCAGGCACTGTATCTAAAATAGATCCAAATCTTTTCCCCAATCCAGACCCAGAACTCATTGGTAAATATCTTGTTTGGTCAGAATCTGGTACTGGTCAACTCGTGGTTCGGGCATCGTCTCCTGGAGATCAAAACTACTTGCCAGCGACGATTGAAAAAACGATTACCCTGAGCAAAGCAGATGGCTCCATCACTTTTAATGTTCCTTCCAATCTTTCGTACGGTTTTACATTAAACTCATCGGGCCAACCTTTGGCTTCATCTATCGACGGAAATATTCCCACTGTGAGCATTGTCAGTGGTCCCGGCGAAATTGATGCTCAGGGAAACTTCCGGGTCAAAAGCGGCACAGGAACCATCTTAATCCGCGCCACCGTTCCTGGGAATGACAACTACAAGCCTATTACTGTTGAAAAAACAATTTCATTAATAAAGGCAACCCAGCCAATTTACTTTCCAACATTATTTCTTGGATATAATTCTGATTTAACGCCCTGGGACTTAAGCAAAGAAGTTTCGACAGGTCCTTTGCCGTTGTCTTACGAGCTAGTCGATCCAGCCGATGCGTCGAAGGCTTCGATCAATGGCAGCATGTTGCGAGTGCTATCAGGTACTGGCATTGTAAAGATAAGGGCTTTCAATCCGGGAGATAGCAATTACGAGCCAGTTTCGGCTGTGCAAACGATCAACTTGGGCAAGGCTCCTCAAGAGTTTAAATATTCGATGCCAGATTTTTTGACCTTCGGAACCTCAACAAACTTGGGGTGGACTGTCACTGGGGGAGGTGACGTAACATATGAACTCGTCAACCCCGCTGACTCCCGAAAAGTGTCGATTAGCGGGGCAGAGGTGAGGGCATTGAGTGGAACGGGAACAGTTGACATTCGTATTGCGACGTTGGGTAATGAAAATTATCAAGATATTTCGGGAATTTGGACCTTCAACCTGGTCAAGGCGTTTCAGGCTTTAGATTTCGGCATGGTGGGGCCTCGTTTAACGGGCTCCTCCGGTTCCATCTCCGTCTCGGGAGGAGAGGGGATCACTCCCACCCTCTATATTGTGGAGACGGATGGCCGGGCCACGGCCGATTCAACGGGGGTGGTGACTGTGGGCAAAGTTCTGGGGGCGGACTCTTTCACCCTTATCGCCACGGCCGCGGGCAACGATAATTATATGCCATCCGCAAACAGCGCCATTGTCTCAATCGCCCCCGATCTTGCCGCCATCTTGCAAGCCAACCCTGCCCGTCGCTTATTGTCATCTCCGGAAGCAGGAGATGAGCTCACGGCTTTGGACCAGTTTTTCTACTATACCGGCAAAGTGGCTGGCACGACGGGGCCGGAGACTTTCTATCAGACGGATCACCAGAATCCTTTGGATCTGGCTAATTTGGGAAGCTCGGCGCAACTCTTCCAAAAGCAGACGGCCAACTACTTTTTTGGGTCGAGGTTGGAAGCCGCTCAAGCATCGAACGTCGTGAATCTCGCCGGCAAAGATTCCGTGATTTATGCCAAGAAGGTCTCTCTTGGCTCGGTGAGCCTGACGGCACCGGTGTTTTCAACCAGCACCATCAAAGGAGACACCGGCGGGGAGATCCCCGACGGTAATGCCGCGGGACTGGCGAGCTCAAAAACCACCAGCCAAGCTGGGTCGCTTCCCTATGCGGTCCGCCTGAATCTGGCGATCGATCCGAGCACCGCCGATGCCTTCCTGGGGGATTATGTGGCCTATCTCCGTCATACTTCTGCGGACGGATTGAACACGCGAACGGTGAAGTTGTTTGAGCATATCGGAGCCACGACGGAATTTCCGGAGGGCTCCGCGGGAACGGGATTGTCGGTGCTGATGTCGGATTGGGCCACTGATTCCATCGCGCCGCAGGATCCTGCCGGGATTCTGACCGGATCGTATCGGCCCGGGGTGACGGACCAGCTGGTCAGCTTGAACGACCTCGGCGCTTTTGATGCCAGCGGGATCTGGACATTATGGGTGGGCGATACATCCCCCGGAGGAACAGGTAAGCTGACCAGCTGGTCGGTGGAGTTGGAGCAACTTCTTCAACCCACAACCGTGGTGGACCTGGTGGGGGGTGCGGGACAGAACGTGACTTTGGCCGCAGGAAGCGAGGGTTTGGCAGTGAACTCAACATGGATCAAGGCCAACCAAGCGAAATTAGAATTCCTGAGCACTGGATCCATGGAAATGCGAGGCACCCAGATCGAGGGGGTAGGATCGCAATTCCTGGCCGAAGCGGTGGGACCGGTGAAGATGGGGGCGCAATCCACGCCGGTGGTACCTTCTCCTAGCGTGGAAACGGTGGATCGGGAACAGGTTCGGATTTTGGCGGATACAGTCACCGATGCCGGCGGGGTTGCGGTGGCGCCGCCGGGGAGCATGGCGGTCATCCGGACGGGGGATTCGCTGGAGCTTCGGAATGTGACCATCCGAAATTTTTCCGAAACCCGTCTGGAAAAAGTGAATCCAACAACCAAGGCCCTGCAGGGCCGGGTGCTGATCAGTGGTAGCGCGGTGCGTGATTTCAAGATCAAGGAACTGGTCGGTGCGGCCGTCAATGCGGATGCAAAAATTCAGATGGCGGCCATCGATGGAAATGGAGCCCTGGCTGGGGACATGGTGGTGGAAGGCGGGCTTCCGGTGGCCACCAAGCTCGCAAAGGAGATCGACAATACCATCACGGGAACGTTGGGGGATACGGCGGTGCACGCCAAATCGGTGGAGTTGGCTGCCCGTAACCTCAATTTCAACGGTGCATCCATTGCGGCAATGGAATCGATCACCGCCCGGGCCAATACCATCCTGGTGCAGAATTCGTTCATGACCGTGGTTAGGGCCAGCGGGATGATCAACATGTATGTCAGCAGTGGAATGGTGAATCCCACGTACGGCACCATGATGGACGGCCGGGTGAACTTTGCGGGCAGTAACGCGTTTCAATTTGGCAGTGTGGCCTTCAATATCTCCAGTCCCGCTGATTTAAGCAATGCCTACGGAACCAAATTATTTGATACCCAAAACGGTGCGGGCGGAAAAATCGGCGCCATCAATGTGTTAAGACTATAAGAGCGGTAGGGCCGATGATCCTCATCGGCCCATGGAAAGAATGAGGGTTCAACAATTAATCGGCTGACCGAGACGGTCAGCCCTACCAAATGGTCAACCTAACTTAGATCCTTGATATTCATTTCCGCCGCGACGTGGCGGAAATGGGAAACGTTGAGGGTGTGGATCACGGCACAATTTCTTTTTTTAGCAACGGCCGCGTGTAGGGCGTCGTAAATCGAACCGCCGGCGGTGCCGCGGTCAGGAGCCCGCCGGATCAGGCTGACGGTTTCCTCGGGGCTGAGTGTTTCCACTGCCAGATGATCCGCCAGGTCGGCCACCATCTGCGCCGCCTCCTTGGGGCGGATGCGGAGACGCTTGTCCCCGGAAAGCGTGGCATAGGTCTCGGCCAACGCATGGGAAGAGGTGACGTTTTCTTTTTTGATCAGTGCGTCGGCTTTGGCAAAGGAGGG
>Ga0214923_10004402_pt1 | contig 17045 bp, 17 predicted proteins | sample LL1510_MetaG_FD_177993 | JGI IMG/M metagenome (GOLD analysis project Ga0214923, IMG submission 177993) | Freshwater microbial communities from Lake Lanier, Atlanta, Georgia, United States - LL-1510 | ecosystem: Environmental > Aquatic > Freshwater > Lake | place: USA: Georgia | collected... | reverse complement strand
CAATATGGCAGGTAGAATAAACCACCAATCTTCGGTAGCCTTGTAATTTCCAATATTTGCTACAGATGGCATTATTTTTGGATTACCTGTAAACCCTGAAACTCTTGCTCCACCTCTAATTTCACTTGGTCTATCCATTCTACTACAGGCTAAGACTAAAGTATTAACCATGGTGCTAAACTTTATAAATTAGTCTACGGTAAAGTTGCGTTTTTCTTAACTTTTTATTCTTATTTACAGCTATTTTTTTATAATAATATAATAGAATGTCATCATTGCCAGAAGGACTTGCGACACGTGCGCCAGGAAGAGGTAGTACAATGAAGAATGCATTATTTGGAACAGCACGTAAAACAAAATGGGCACGTCACCACGGCCATATAGTAGTATTTAAAAATACAGGTGTACCATTAACAGTAGAACAGTTTGAAAATTATAAAGCTAAGCGTAATACAACCCGGCGCAACAATTCACAAAGAGCTCGTAGTCCACCAAAAGCTCCTAGCCCACCAAGAGCCCGCAGTCCACCAAGGGCTCATAGTTCACAAAGAGCTCATAGTTCACAAAGCACTCATAGATTATCTGTTGAAAATAGAATGGAGAAACTAAGATTACAGGATAAAATTAATGAAAATACAAGTCTTGAAATTTATGAATATAAAGAAGCTATTCGTCTAGAATTAATAAACAAGAGTGAGTGGGAACAATTTGAAGTTTATGAAGGTAGCGGAGGAATGGGTAGTTATGTTATGAAATATAGAAAACGTAACCCAAATAAAAATGCTCAAAGGGCAAATAAAGAGAGTATAAAAGGAAAAGTAGCTGCTGCTAAACTAGGTCAGCATCAATTAACAGAAGGAGAATTCCAAGAGGCCAGTGATAAAGGTTTAATACCAGATGGAGAACTAGGGGATTGGAAACGAGTTGGTGGGGATGATCCCTTTGGAAAGAGTACGCAAACCTATGTTTGGACCCACTAAATAATCTTCTAAGCGTAATAGTATATTAAACAATAATTATATAGATATAATAAAGATAATGTCTAGTAAACAAACGGGGTCTATCAGTTCAAGTGAAGCTAATGGAAAAGAAACAGTTATAAGCGAATCTAATGAGAAGCCTATAAGTGAAACTATAAGTCAAGAAAAATCCTGGTTTGTCTACTTACTAGCAACTACGTTAGCCCCTTCTAGGACTTACGTTGGTGCCACTATAGATCCTGATCGTCGTCTGAGACAACACAATGGTCAGCTAAAAGGTGGAGCCCGAGCAACTTCTAGAGTGCCAGGGGGGTGGTATAGAGTTTGTTACATTAAAGGCTTTGAATCTAAGAGAGAAGCGCTGCGCTTTGAATGGTGGTGGAAGAGACGATCTGCTAAACTCATTGGGACTCCCCTGGAACGAAGACAGGCTGCTATGGAAGCGATGCTGGGAGAATGGCCTAGTCTGGAACTGGAAGTGAATTAAGTCTAACTAACTCATTATATCCTGGAAACTGAATTTCTAGATCTACTTTACCTGCTTCATGTAACCATGGTTTATGTATACCGAAACATCGCCCTGAGTAAACGGTTTCCATCGAAAATAACTGGGCCTCTTCATACGTGGGTCTATTTAGTGTAACTAGTTTATTATAAATGCAATAGTATTCATCTTCAGCAATATTATCTGGATATGGAACTTTTTCAATTACTTCTAGCATCTTAGATTTTCTGCGAAGAGAAAGCCCTCCATTTCCTACTTTACCACAAAATTCACTATCTGAACCGGGCGTTATTAACCACGGTGCACCCACGTAATCATATTTTAGAAAGTCATAGATTAGATTCTTCTCAGAATTACATATACTAGTATCAACCTGAAAAATTAAAAACTGCTCTGTTGGTATTTTTTCAATAAAATCACTATTACTACACAATTTATTATATTCTTTCCATGATATATTTGATAAATTTAAATTATTCAATTGTATTCTATTTTTATCTGAACTAAATTCTGAGTTAATCATATCTCGTAACCATTGATCATTCTTAGTGCCATGAAATATTATAAATCCCCATCGTTCATCTAAATTTTCTAAGAAATTTTTTAGAACAAAATGCATAGCGGGGTGTTTTCTGGGTTCAATTATAATCGCAGTATATAAATAGGACATCTATATTAGATAATTATTTTATATTTTAGGTATCATCTTAAAAAATTCACTAGTCGTTATACACTTATTTAATATTCTATGTTTAAATGTAGGACCAGCATTACTAGGACAAATAACACATTGTTTATCACTTCCTAAAAGATGTGCTGCAATAGATAATGATGAATATGTTATAATTAAAATATCGGCAAAGATGAAATCACTTAATACTTGTAATACGTCAGTAGTTGAATTGTAAATTATTGTATTATTACTCTCTAGATGTTTAACATCACCATCTGTATGAATAATAATGCGATACTTATCATATTTTTGAAATTCTTTAATAACTTTAAATAAATTTTCATTATCTAATATTCGTTGTCCTACCGCATCACCTAATCTAATATGACAACATATATTTATAGAGGTATTATCATACGATTGTAATGGTAAATAGATATTCTTTTCAACAAACCCTTCTCTTAATTTAGTTAATGATTTTTTTATTTCATTACTAGGTTCAAAATTAGGAGGTAATGTATTTGGAATATTAGAAGATACACCATCGTATAAATAAATATTATCTTCAACCCCTCTTTTATTTCTTAAAATTTCATCAAAATTTCTATATTCTCTATTAATAATATTAAGTTTAGTATTTAATATCGATGAGGTCTTATTATTTGATATTATTTTTAATCCTTCTAATAAGTATGATGTTATTTTTTCTATTTTAAAATTTTTATGTTCAAACTGGAATTCTTTCTTATAATTATATTGATACTCTGCCTTATTATTTAAAGATAATGATAATAAACGTAACATTCCCTCAAATTGATGCCCAAACCCATCGGTGCCATACTGACATATTTTTACTTTATTAGATATATACCATTTATTATATTTAATCATCCTTTGTTTCTTTTCATGCCCAATTACCCAATTAAAATGTATTAAAAAAGGTTCAATTGTATTACTATAATTATAATAATACAGTCCAGTAGGAAATAGGGATATTGGTAATTTTTTATATTTTATTTTATCTTTAATTAAATTTATATAGACTTGGTCATCCCATCCTGCTATATTCTTATTTTTTTCTGTATTTTTAGGATTAAATAATGAAAGAGTATTTTCATTAGATTTAATAAACATAAATCCCGAGCATAAATCATGATGCTTAATACCTTCAGATTGAATTAACATATCATTATCTTCTATTTTACTTAATAAGAAATCAAATATAGAATTATTTTCATACACGATATCGCCATCTGTAATACATACATATTCATTCTTTAATAAGTTATCATATATTATTCTAAATTTATAAAAAGTTACATTTGACCAGTTACTTTTTCTAAACTCTTGAAATTCAGATGCTTTTGTATCATCTATTAACTCGCACATAACCTCTTTATTATTAAATATAGTATATCCTTCTTTACCTATACAATATACCTTTAGTTTCTGTTTTATATTTATATTTTCTAATGAATTTAAGCAATTTAATGTATAATCTATATACCCATTATTTGTTAAAGTTATAAATGATATATTATTATATTCTTTATTAACATCTTGTTTATTTAGATCCTTAAACCCATATACAAGGTTTATATTTTCCTTTATATTACTGTAATGAACAGATAATATATCTCTTTCTTCACTAGTAATGGTATTGTTATTAGGTAAATATATAACACTATATGGTATATTATTTAATATAGAGCATTGTTCACTAAATCCACTACCGTGGTGGTAATAGCTGAAACAATATGTACGATATGATTTAGAAAGTATAATATAGTCAATAATTGTAGATTCTAATTCTGTATAGTTATTCAATTTCGCAGTATGATATGCTTCATTATTAATATAATGAAAACCGAATAACTTATTTAACTTTCTTTTTAGTGAACAGTTATTACTAATTATAATTGTATCATTATTTAATTGAAGCTTTATTATTTCGTATATTAATCTATCGTCATCAAAATTATTTATAAAATGTTCATCTTTACATCGAATGTGTAAGACATTATATTTTTCTAGGCTAAATAAAACCTTGGATTTATCATAAAACTCCTGCTTAAATTGGAAGAAGCTATTAATATTTTCTTTTATATCTTCTGTTAAATAGCGTATATTATAATAAAGATTGGTTGTTATATACAATATATTTTTTTCTGATTTTAGGAATTGTTCAATTAATGGTCTTAATTTACTATCTGTACCTCCTCCATTAAAACAAATTAATTCAACAGGATCAGTGAAATCTATAATATTTATACCTTTATCTAAATATTTACATATATTATGCCTTGATACATTCATTTTGAAATGTATATTAAAATATTTAGCATATTGTGCTAGTAATATAGAACCTCTTAAAAAATCACCAAATCCATTAGAACTATCTAAAACATGTATAATTGTCTTATTACTTTCATTTCTATTTATAAAATTAGTTAAATCAATAGTATTATATTCTGGTTTTATATTTCGTTGCTGACGTTCTTCTTTAACTGGTAATCTATTTTGATTTTGTTGTAATAGTATTATGGGTTTAGCTACCACTTTTCCTGTAAGGTCCATGACAGTAGCCCAACTAGGATATATTTCAGAACAATTGCGCCCCTTTATCCAAACAGATGGCATAAATATCTGCCCTCTAGTTGAACCCTGAAATAGCCCTCCTAACCAACTGAAGGATGAGTTCGCACATATACCTCCTGCGCAATTTGCCATTTCAATCAATGTATCCACTTGATCTTGCTTTTCAGATATTATATATGAAACTCCAAATTGTTTCATATAGGTATCAGCATACCCATTGTCATTTGAAAATACTATGTATTTTACATTAGGATCTAGCAAAGAAAAGCAATTCTTATAGTATTCTACTAAATCAAGTCCAAATTCTTGACTTCCAATATAATCCCCAGCTCTAACATGTACAAAGTAGGTATCAGGATAATAAGAAGTTTTAATTGTGGGTATTAACTCTTCAGAAGGAAAATATTCTTCATTCTGAAAATATCCATTTAGACATATATTTGAATTGTAAGATATAAGAGGAGAATATTTAAATTCTGTTTTCTCTGTAATAAAATAACAATTTGGAATTAAATCTTTAATAGGTAGACTAGGGAAAATTTTTGTAATCTTTTCTAATAGCCCCTTTTCATGCGCTTTTGTTCCATAGTTTATATTGTTTTTTGTTATGACAAATTGTTTTCCATATTTTTCTGCGTATCCTAGGCCTGCTAGAATCTTAAAGATCCAGTTTCCTAGACCAGCGCTAAGTGTTGCTGTAACCAAATTTCCAAATTGTTGATGTATTTTATCTACAGGCATAGGCGCAGCCATAGCCATAGGTTTAGCCATAGGCATAGCCACAGGCATAGCCACAGCCATAGGCGCAGCCATAGCCATAGGCGCAGCCATATTAATTAATTGTTTTCTAAATTCAATAATACTCATATTTGGAGGTTTTACTAAGATTTGACTCTCTTGTTTTACCTGTGAAACTACCAAAGGTTTTCCTATACTCTTACGTATTTCTCTTTGTTCAAGATGATTAGTAAAGGCAGTTTCTCTTTTTTTCAATGTGTTTTCTAAAATAGCTGCTATCTCTGGAGACGTATTTTTTAGATGCTGCATTTTATCAACACGTGACCTATTATACATTGCTCTATAAGAGTAATATATTATATGAAAAAATTGAATGATCCTAACCTTTTTTAAGGGCATGGATCGGGAACCAAAAGAAGTAAAGATTGAGATTTCTCTTCTAGAACTTCTAGGAATTTTGAGAATTGCCACGAGACACGTTGAACCAATGGTTTCCCAAGAGCCAAAGAAGAGAATCGCAAGTGAATTTGTCTTTGCTCTAAATAAAGGTGGTCATATTGATAATAAGACATTTAAAGATGTAATGTGCTCAATTAATCCTGAGTTAAGAAAGCCTGAGAAGATAACAGTGGCTACACGGACTGTTCCTTACTGGTGGCCTGAGGAGATTGGAGAGAATGGTTTATGGTGGAGGGATTCGCAACATTAGTAGATTTATGGGTTAAACGGTATTTTCTTTTTTTTAGTTTACCTAGAAGATCTTTGAGTAAAGAAAGTCCAACTTCTTTTGTTGACTCTTTTACTGTTTTACAAAGAGTTGTATATTCACTTACTGTAAATACGTCATTATACGATTGCTGAAATGTAAGGGCTGTATCGCTTAAAATAGCATAATAGAGTCCCTTAGATTTCCAGTGTACCCTATCTTCTGGATTCATTAAATGCCCCTTATCCTCTGCTTCTTTTAGTGGATTCTTTTGCTGCGGAACTCCCTTGAATTCTAGAAATGATGATGCTACAATTGAACATTGGTCTAAGAAATCTTCTAAAGGAATTTCTCCTTTCATAGAATTACAGGAACCACAGCAGGGTCTACAATTCCAAAGTGTATATTTTCGGATTGTATTATCTATGCGATCTAGGCCAATTCCATGGGCATCCTGGTATCCACAAAGATAACAGGCAGAACGAGTTAAGAAATTCCATTGCCCTTGTGTAATTTCAAAGGGTAAATTACGTGTTTCCTCAGCTTCTCTCTTATAAGTGGTATAATTATTATAACATGAACGTGTATAATATGTTGACCATTTTGTATAGAATTCTTTTGTCGGTTCTACTTTCTTTGAAATAATCTTACATTTTTCCATAAAGAATTCTGGGTGGTAGAAGTGTTTCATACGATTACACTTCCAGCACGCAGGAACACAATTTTCTTTAGTATACCCTAGGTCATTATTTACTCTATCAATTCCATTGGCTTCCTCTTCATTTCTTTTATTACAGTAATGACAGGGGCTAGTTACTAGGATCTTGAATTCTTCAAAGTTTAATTCAACGTCACCATATCCTCTTTTAAAAGATCCAGTTACATAATGTTTATAATGAATTTCTAAATGCTGTAATCTTTCTTTCATATAATTTCTTTCTCTATTCTCTCTCTTTTTATCGTTGGTTGCTTGTTTACCTCTACATTCTAAACAATTCATTGAATCTTTTCCATATCTAGTCTTGAATGTCTCAAAATCTTTTGCACATTTAATACATGAGCGCACTAGAGTATTCTGAACCTCTGTTGCTTTTATAATATCTTTTTTATTCTTGTATCTGTCTGTATCTCTATTTCTCTCTTTTTCTAAGCAAGGTTCACAGGACTTCTTATCTTTTACAAGTGTAAAGCATCCTCGTGCTATATCGCAATATTGAATACCTTTTTCTTTCTCTTCAAGGTAATACTTATCACGCTCATGCTTCTTACAGAAGTCACCTTCAATCACCTTGAACTTACACCCCTCGTGCTTACAAGAAAGAGTTTTCTTAGATAACTTTTTCTTACAATCATCACAGGATCCTTTTGCTTCATTATTACATCCACGAAAGAAGAAACGGCACCAGGTTTTACCCTGTGCTACTCCATCATCAAATATCTTGTTTCGCAGATGTCTTCCACAGTATGATTCAGGGCCAGGTGGAAACTGACATCGTTCTCCTTTTCTGGAACCCTCTTGAACTATGGCTTTACAGGTTTCCATATATACTATAGAATTATACATTAAACACTGGATTCAATTTTTGTCTACGAATTCCGGAACCGGGGACATTGTCCACACTTTCGTATTTCGTGTAAATTTGATTTTGTATTCTTTTGCTCTTGTTGTGATAGGAACTTGTCCACGAATACTCTTAATTGGAGTATGCGAGTCCGCCCATACCCGACATGATGCGTAGAACGTTATAGTTCGTGGCATACACACGGACAGTGGCACTGGTGGCCGTGCCAACAGCGTTGTTGGAGACCGTGAGTAGGAGAGTGGTGTTATCAATACGAGACAAGTTGCAGGTGCCGCTGGGCTGGTGCTGCTCGGGCTGAAGAGCAAAGGAGTAGACGTTGATACCAACGGCAGGGACGTTGGTGTGGTGCTGGTAAGGCTGGACCTCGTTGAAATAGCGTCCCTCACGAACCTGGAACCTGTCGTGGCCGTTGAGCTGGAGAAGAGCAGTGACAGTGGGGTTGTTGCCAGCAAGGCCCTCAACACGAGTTACACTGTAGCCAGACTCTAGGACGGCACGGTCCCACCAGTCAGAGTAGTTGAAGTGCTGCTGGCCCTTCCAGGGAGCAATGACGTTGTCATCGCAAGAGACAAAGGAATCACGCTGGACAACCCAGATTAGCTCCTTGCAAGGGTGGTTGAAGTTTAGCTTGAGCTTGTTGGAGCTGCTGGTGATGGACTCACCGCCAGTGAACTGTAGAGTCTCAATTAGGTACTCGTGGGAGACCTGGGCAAACTTGCGGCGCTCATCCGTGTCTAGGTAGATGTAGTCTACGTAGAGGGAGGCAGCGACTAGGCCAGCAGCGGCCACACGGTCACGGATGGTGTGGGTGTTAGATAGAGCAGGGGTCTGGTCATAGCATAGGTTGCGTAGGTCGTTGAACTCAAGGTTAATGCGGACCTCGTGGTACTGGAGGGCAATTAGAGGTAGAGCAAGGCCAGGGTTGCGGTTAAACCAGAACTGGAGAGGAATGTATAGAGTGTACTCAGGGGCGCACATGAGGAACTCGTTGGAAGAGTTGGGCTCACCGCCGCTGCAGTCATTGTCGCAATCCTCACCACCCTGAACTAGAAGATTCACTAGCTGGGGCACGTTGCCAACCATCTTGGCATAGCCAGCCTGCTTGCCAGCCTCCTGGGTGAGCTCATTCCAGATCTGGAGCCAGTCACCATAGTGCTTGTCGATACGCTGGCCACCAATCTCTAGCTCAACGTTCTTGACTAAGTTGTGACCGACCCAGTTGAGCCAGCGGAACTGGGCACCAGAGCCGTCAGTGGTCTGTAGAGACACCTTGGGTAGAGTGGCCTGGAGGTAGATGCGGTAGATTAAGTCACCATTGCGCTGAATGGTGCATGTAACCTTGCGGCCAAAACCAGGAGAACCGTTAAAAGGGTTCTCAATGGACTCCATGGCGAAGTTGGTGTGTCTCCTGTAGACTACCTTGAAGAAGGTAATCTGGGGATTACCGGTTAAATAGACGTCTTGTGCTCCATAGGCTACTAATTGCATAAGACCCCCTCCAGTCATGTTGTTATACACGTGCCAGAGAAAAAAAATTTGGCAAAATGATTTTTTCGGCGAAAAAGTGAATTTCACCCGGAGACTTGAATTTTTAGTAAACCTTTTTCTCAACTTTCACCTTCTTATCACTATATACCCAGATTTCATATTTGTATCCTGCTTTTACTGTTGCCTGGGCTTTTTCTTCAATATTACCCCTTGCTAATCCTATTGTCCAAACCGACTTTACCTCAATTATCTTGTTTTCGGACTTTATAAAGAAATCTGGGAAGTAAACATGTTTCTTCTCATCAATGTAATAGTCAATAGAAGGAACATTTGATCTTCCTATACCCAAATTCTCTTCCTCATAAACTTGCACCAATTCATCAAGCGCCAAATTTTCATACCCTTGGTATTTTACAAGATTTCCAGATGGAAGCATGTAATCCTTATAATGAAACGACGTTGCCTCTGATTTTATTTGGACATCTCTATTTTGATTTGGGTGACCACCATACTTTTCTAAACATGTTGCTTTCCATTTATCTTGAACCTCCTTATTATTCTTAGGATGACCTCCAAATTTTTCTTGAAATGTATTTTTAATTTTATCTTTAACGTTTTTTACAGAACCAGTATTAGTAACACCATATTTTATCATATTTGATTTCTGTTTACGTTTTTCTTTTATCTTCAAACTACATTCCTCACAATACGGTAGTCTATAGAGATTCAGCATCTCAAAGCGTTTCGAAGTTTCTTTACCACAAGAACATCGAAATACCACTCGTAACCTTTGGTTATACCTGGGATACTCAATACAGCAAGTAGCCCCTCCTTCTTCTAAAATTTCACAAAGCAATTCTTTGCTGAATTTCATCTGCCTATTCCTAGACTACCTTAGACATCAATTTTGCCCCGGAACTCGCCAGCCCAACAGTTAGACGCACTTCTAAGAAGTGCTCTTAATAGGGCTAAAGAATAGTTTCATGACCAGAATAGTAAGATGAGCGACCCCTTCTTCAAGATACGGCCATCGAAGCGTTCTAATCCAGAATCCAGAACAACCTTGGATACCGTTCATCAACATTATTTATCAAAGGCAAAAGAATCTGGTGAGCAGGTTGGATTATTAAAATCCGAATTTGTAAAATTATCTGGTGAATATAAAAAAGAATTAAATGATATTGAAAAATTTAAACTTGAGAAACAAATACAAGATGTTAAAACTAAAATAGAATCCATAGATGAAAAGGGGGCAGTATTTGATTACTATTTACAAGCGGGTGACTTACTTTTTCAGTATTATGATATTCAAGATAGAATTAACAGGGGTGCGGATAATATTGTTCAAGTAGCGGATCGTGCTAGGCCAGGTAGTGTGTTTGAGGCTTTACAGAATGCGTCAATGCAAGATATAAGTGGGTTGAAAGTTCAGGCACCTTCAAATTCCTATTCTAAAGAGCAAGGTGGGGATACCTTGCGTCGTGATGCTTTATTAGATCAGTATCTTCATCGAATGGATCCCTTGTATAATAGACCAACCACGCATGCTCTTAATGATACCTCATTTACATGTGATGCGTGCGGTGAAGATATGAAGATTTCTGTAAATGACGCAACTGTTTCATGCCCTCATTGTGGATTTCATAAATTAATCTTGATGGACTCAGATAAGCCAAGTTATAAGGATCCTCCTAGAGAAATTTCTTATTATGCCTATAAACGTATTAATCATTTTAATGAGTGGCTGGCACAATTCCAGGCAAAAGAAAGCACAGAAATTCCTGAGGAAGTGTTTGAAAATATTCTAGGCCAGATTAAGAAAGAAAGGTTACAGGCTTCTTCTTTGAATAGAAGTAAGATACGTGAGATTCTAAAGAAACTCAAGTATAATTCTTTCTACGAGCACGTTCCTCACATTTTATCAAGACTCAATGGACACACAGCGCCAATAATGGATAGAGAGACAGAGGAAAAGTTACGGTATTTGTTTAAGGAAATCCAGCCTTCTTTTCAGAAACATTGTCCATCAGGTCGTTCTAATTTTCTTTCTTATTCTTATGTTTTATATAAGTTGTGTGAACTTCTTGAGTTAGATGATTTCTTACATTGTTTTCCTTTATTAAAAAATCGTGATAAACTGTATGCCCAGGATAAAATTTGGGAGAAAATTTGTAGAGATTTACAGTGGGATTTTATTAGGTCTATTTAGATAGACCTGTACCTGTGGTTAGGTCTATTTAGTTTTCATTAATTAACTTAGAAAACATTTTCATAACAAATTCTGGTGTATATTCTAAATATCCATTATTTTTCATAGAGTAGATATCTGGTTTGAAATTTACTAATATAGTGTGAAGTGATTGTTTATCAGAATAACCAATTACTTTGTTTCCTAATATATCTAGATGAGCTCGTTCCCTTGATCCTATAAATGAAATAATAGGCTTCATAGACAAAGCAAATTCTCCACAAGCAAGTCCAAAAGTTTCACCCTGGTGTCTAGCATGTATCATTGCATCGCTTGTATTTATAAAACGTTGTCTAACAAATGGATCAGCAGTAGACGCTAAGAAAATAACTCTTGGATGTTTTATAAATTCCTGAGTATTCATAAATAGAAAATATATTGGTAAATCTAGGTTACAGATATCTTTTATACATTCTTTTACAAACTCAATATCAAATGTATCTAGAGCACCATGGCGACCAAACACAATTGCCTCGCTTGAAATTCCTAGTTCAGATCTCATAGTTTCCTTAGTATCGTGTATTCTAACCATATGTGGTAGAACTGGATAGTTTGTCTTAAACAAGATATTAATCGATTGACTAATAGGGCTATAAATAGAACCAAATGATTCTCTTGTATCAAATACACAGTGAGTAAATGTCTTTACAGAATTTACATAACCATATGGATAATGCTGTGCCCAGTGTAAGCCAAAAGTTAAAGTATAAAATAAATCTATTTTTAAATCTAGACAGAGCGAATCTATATCACTGTATTCATTTATAAAGACAACTGAGAATCTCTTGTAAAATTTTGTAAAGATTACATCATGATATTCTAAGCCGTGGGCTAGATATTTTTCTTTTTTAAACATAAATATATAGGATTGATTTCCAAGTATACTTTCATTACAGTCAGCATAATCGTAAATCGAATTTTCAGTACCTCTTAGACTTAAATGTCTTAAAAAGAAAGCTATCTTCATTATATTTCTAGACTATACTTTATAAGTCTAGTTTTTACTTAATGGATCCTTATCTTTTCTGTAACACCATTCTGAACATTATGATTTATAGTATTATCTAAATCATGGTTAAAAATGTAATCCTTAAACTTAATTCTAAATTCATCTAGCATATCGTTATGTACGCAAATATGGTCTGATGGATAATAATATTCGAGAAAGAATATGTAATAATTATTGTTTCTAATAAAGTCAAATAATTCTCTAGAGCTTGTATTAGTTTTCTTTAGTTGATGTTCTTCAAACTCTACAATTAAAACCGGTTTGTTTGTTTTTAACATAGTTAATGATCCAAGTAGAACTTTCTTTTCCCACCCTTGAACATCTATTTTAATTAAGTCTATCTGTGGAAATCCCATTTCATCTAGTATAATAGATTTTGTAGAACTAAATCTATTATTTAATAGAACGTTTGGGGTAAAATCTCCCATGTTTACATCATACCATACATTCTCTATAATAGACATCTGTATTTCACAATTTATATCACCACAAGCAAAATTATATGCTACTATGTTACTTATAGCATTATGTTTAATGTTATTAGATAATAAGTTAAAATTTTGCGATTGTGGTTCAAAAGAATATACATTTCCTTTGACTTCTTTTGAAAATAATAGACTATGGTAACCAAAATTAGCCCCTATATCTATTATGTTTTGAATAGTATATAGAGAATTATATAGCTTTACGAATTTAGTTATATGTGGCTCCCATTCCTTGTTTATTCCAATACTACTTTTTGCCAGACAGTCATGTGTAAAATATTCAATCTTAAATTCATTTAATTCTCCTATAGCGCTATCCATTATATATTTACTATAGTGAACACATTTAAGTATTAAATGCTTATAGAAACAATATCAGGTATGATCTCACTAAAAAGTTCATGTGGGATTTCATAAAAATGATTGACAGTATAAGAAGCTGCTATCATGCTAACAAGTCCTATAAAGAATTCCAAAATATCTGTTGTAACATTTTTTTCATATAAACCATTCTGAGCAAAAGCCTGATAGACCAAGAATATTAAAAGAATTACTGGAATCTTAAACGCTAAGGCTCCAAAGGTAAAATGCCAGAAAGAATTCCATCCATCTGTCCATAATTTACGTGACATAGGTATTTTCTAAATACCTATTAATGAGATATTTTTCGCACAGTTAAGTCTAGAGCAAACATGAGAAATAATCCAGTCATAATAAAAGAAAGCATCTCAAGTTGGGGATTAGCTCCTTGCGCTCTATTTTCTAGATCATCTAAGCGTGCCATTAGAACATCTATTTTAGATCTCATTGATTGAATATCATCGGTAGATAGACCGTCAAATTGTGGTTTAGAACTAGTAAACGCAGTATCAATACGATCTGCTGACATAGGTTTCCATCTTTGCCGGAGTTCTGGGGTAGGCACAGGTGTTCCAGCAGACTTACCAAATCCAGTGTCTTCAAATGACTTGGTAAAATCAGCTTCTAACATGTAACCATTTGACTTATTTACATTTTCATGATATAATGCCAAAGTATCTTCGCTAGGATTAGAAAATGGCTCTGCTCCAAAAAAACTAGGTATATTACTTTGAGGTTGTTCTAGTCTAGTAATTGTCTTGGGTTCAGGAAGACTGTTATTGACTGTCATTTTCTTAGAAAAAATAGCATTTTGATCTAAAAATTCATTTTCTTCATTACTTGAACGATTCACGGGTGGTATTTCTGCCATTCGTTTTACAGCCGGACGATCGGGATCTGTTGGAGGTAACTCATAAGCTTGAAACCCCTCTTTTCTCTTTCGTCGTTTTTCTTTTAATTTTTCAACTTGTGGAAAAGCATCCTCAAGGGAGGCGAACTCCATCTAAGTTTACTGTATCTCTTTTTTATCAAATTAATTAACAGCAACTATCAGAATGGCTTCGCCTAAGGCTACACCTGTAGTTTCACCAAAAGCTTCGCCAAAAGCTTTACCAAAAGCAAATCTGGTCGAAGAAATTGATATGAGTTTAATGTCTTGGTTAACAAATTCTCATGTTGTTTTACACTGGCCTCTAACTATTTTATCTATAATAGGCCTCATAGTGGCAGGATCATTTGCTCAAATAGCACCCCGGAGTCACATGGAATTTTTAGATAATATTTTTGGCTCTATTGTTTTCTTTGTTACCCCTTTTATTTTTGCTGTATTGATTGATTGGCCAACTGGTCTTTTAGCGGCTGTTGTTTCTCTTATCTTTTTTTTCAGACTTCAAAAAGAGGATTCATCTGAAGGATTTTCAAATCAAAGTGAATCTGATCAATCAACAAAACTGGTATCTAATTCTCATCGCTGGTTTATTGAAAAAATATTAGGAGAAAAACCTTTAGCAATTTCATCTGATCGTATTAATACATCCGATGCTGATAATGAAGATATACGTACGTCTTCTTCCTCTTCCATGAGTTCAACACATAATCACGAAAGTTCTTCTTCTTCAAATAAATAGAAAGCTAAAGTAAGATGGATGAGCCTACTGGAATAGTAGATGCCAGTCTAAGATTAATTGTAATTTTAGGACTTATAGGCTGGAACGCACTAGAATCACTTTCTCTCCGGACACCCTACCCTGCTACAATGGTTGCCTTATGGGAATCTCCTGTCTGGCGTCTTTCTTTATTATTAGCTATATGGTTAGGGGCTGAATGGTGCCCTCGTGTAGGTTTATTGACTGCCTTAGCAGTTTTGATGTATATTGCGAATATGATACAAATTTCATAATTTACTACTAGATGAGTTTCGGGGGACCTCCACCACCAATGCCACTTCCAAGTGGACCTCTTGATTTGACATTATCTAAAGTCGCAGCATCACCTTATGCTTTGGCAATAGCTATTTTCTTGATTAATTTGGGAGGAAGATTCTTACCAATGGAAATTAGCAAAGAACAAGAAGCATTTTTAAATCAACCATGGTTTCGACGAATTATTATCTTTGTTATATTTTTCTTGGCAACACGAAATATAATAACTGCAGGTTGGATGGCACTTATTGTTATTTTATGCATTGGTTACTTATTTAATGAAAATAGTAGTTTATGTATTCTTGGAAAGGGGGGTTTAGGGGGGGCAAAATGTAAGACAAATGATCTCAAGGATACTATTGCTTTAACACCTGAAGAAAAGGCAATTCTTAAAAATTTACAAGATAAGGCTGCAAAAATAGCAGCAATAGAAAAAGATGAGGTTCCTGTCAATACTAAAGTAACATCTAAGTCAAATGAACAATACCAGAAAGTTCTTCGCGGATTATGGGGACAATAAGTAGAATGTTTGGTTTATCTAAAACAACGACAATGATTACACTTGTGGTTATTATCATAAGTATAATGATTTTGTATTGGGTTTATAAAAGAGTTCAGGGGCGTGCTATGGTTATAGTGGAACCCCGGAAACACAAAATGTTAAAGTATGTTTGTGAGAATTTTGATAAAAATATGTGTAAGTCTTGGGATCTTTATGTTTTTCATGGAAAGTCTCATTTAGATTATGCTAAAGAGGCAGTTCAGAATATTGAAGGACGTAAAATTTACTTAATTGCCTTAGATAAAGATAATTTTACACCTGATGATTATAATATTTTATTTAAACGTTTAGACTTTTGGGACCAGGTAAAGGCGGAAGATATCTTAGTCTTTCAGACAGATGCGGTATTATGTCCGGCCTCTTCATTTAAGATAAAAGACTTTATGCATTTTGATTATATTGGATGTGGATCATACGATGGCGCTATAGGAAATTCTAAGGTAGTCTGGGGAAAGGATGAATCAAAAAATAATTCTTTTTATGGGGTTGGTGGTCTAAGTTTTAGAAAGAATTCTTTTCAGAAACAATGTATTCGTAAGTATCCTAATATTAAATTAACCTATCCTGAGGATGTATTCTTTTCCAATTGCGTAGAAGATTCTCCAAATAAACCTAGGACTGCTACGGATCTAGCAAATTTCTGTACTCAAGATTCTTTTGAACAAAGAAGTTTTGGTGCGCATAAGACATGGTATATGAAGGAGGGGCATACAGAACCATTTTATAAGTTTTGTCCTGCGGCAAGAGCAATTCAAAAGGACTAAAACGCTTTTTAAAAAAAAGCGTACAAAGGGTATTTTTGCTGGCTTTTTTTGAAAAAGCCTAAATCTTCATCAGAAACATTGCGAAATAAGTAACAAGTCTAGAACAAAAGTTTTCTTGTCTATTCTCAATCTTATATTTTTCATATAAACTTTCACTAATTTGTTCTACATAATCTCTTGTTACCTTAGCCTCTCTTTCTACAACTACACGAATTTCCTCAATATGTTTCTCTTGTAAATCCTCTATTTCTCTATGTTTTGTATTAATAATGTCTTGCATATGTTTTTGAATAGATTGGATCATCCCTTTAACATCTCTTCTCCGATAAATTGGTTCAGAAACCATCTTATAATTACTCGCATTCAAGCGATAAATTAAAGCACCGCATCGTGACATAATATTTAAATGTTGGCCTGTGTTAAT
>Ga0214923_10004399_pt1 | contig 17052 bp, 16 predicted proteins | sample LL1510_MetaG_FD_177993 | JGI IMG/M metagenome (GOLD analysis project Ga0214923, IMG submission 177993) | Freshwater microbial communities from Lake Lanier, Atlanta, Georgia, United States - LL-1510 | ecosystem: Environmental > Aquatic > Freshwater > Lake | place: USA: Georgia | collected... | reverse complement strand
CCACCCAGGGCGCTCCCGTAGTTGCTTTGATAACCCGCCGAAAGATAGTCGAAGCTTTCTGTCAGATCGGGGTTGAAGACCGAACTCAAGCCGCCGAAATGAAAAATCAGCGGAATTTCATGTCCGTCGATCGTGTAGCGAGTGTCCTCGGGCGCGGATCCTTGAATGATCACCTGAGAGGTGAAACCCTGGGACCGGTTCACTCCGGGAAGATTTTGAACGGCGCGGATGGGGTCAGACCCCGCTCCGGGTTGCTGGGCTGCGCTTTTTTTGCTGAGGGTGCGTTTCACCTGATCACGATCCTCACTCGATTGAATCGTGGTTTCATAATCAAGTGAGGCCTCGGGTTCGACTCTGAATGTAGCCTGTAAATCACCTTCGAGGGTGATGGGTTCTTCAAGTTTTTGATAACCCGGAGTGTTCACGATCAGGGTGGATTCACGGGTTTCAATGCCTTCGATCTTGAAGTTACCCTTCGAGTCCGTCGTCGTTTTCAGTTTTTCAGGGAGAATAAAGACATTTGCCTCGGGCAGTGGGTCGCTTGAGCCCTTGATGAGGAGCTTGCCTTCAAGGGTGAAGGACGCATAAGAGGTGACCGGTGATGCCAGCGCGATAGAGGCGATCCCCGAAATCGCAATGTGTTGATAGAATCCCCGCCTCATTCCAGAATAAAACGATAGGTGTAGCGAATCTGAATTGCAACGGGATTGTCCTTGTATCGAGCAGGTTTGAAACGGAATTTGCGCACGGCTTCAAGTGCGGCATCGGTCAGTTCTTGAGCGGGTGACTTGAGCACCTTGGCGGATGCGACTTCCCCTTTTGAAGACACGATCAGATCAAAGATGACCGAGCCCTGAATGCCTCGGGAGCGTGCAATGGCGGGATAGGGCACTCTCACTTCGTTCAGGATCACCGGGAGCTCCGAGACCTCATATTCTTCGACTACGGGTTCTTGGGTTCCGGTGCCGATCCCCGGAGGTGACGTGGTGGCCGTGGTCGGAAGAGTTGCGCGGCTAGAGGGAGTGGCAGATTGAGTGGATGAAGCGCTTTTTTGGGGAACGCTTGGCTTGACCTTGGGTGTGGGAGCAGGTCCCGAAGCGGGACGGGCCCTGAGGAATTCGGTGAGTTCAATGGGAACTTCTTCGACGGCAGGATGAGACCGAATCGCAAACCAAAGCGTGCCGAAAATGACTCCATGGATGAGGAGAGAGCGCAGCAGGGCCTGCATGGGATTTGAGGGTATTCGGTCGGTTCCGAAACCTCAACTCGATTTTAGGCAAAACCGTCCGGAATCATGGTAAGCTCGGGACACACTATGGGATCTCGATTTTATTACTCCGTTTGCCAATACGGAGCCGAAAAAACCGTTAAGGAAGAGGTCCTTCGTGCCCATCCTCAGTTGAATTTCGCATTCTCGCGACCGGGCTTCATTACCTTTAAAGAAGAGGTCCCGGATGGAGTGGGTGACTCCGGAGTCATTGAAAATCCTGAAAGCGTTTTCACCCGGATCTGGGGGGTGAGTTTGGGTCAGTCGCGATGGAAGCCTGAAGAAAAAAATCAGCTCGACTCGCTCTTCACCTTGATTCCGAAAGACGCGATCCTTCATGCTTTCGAGCGGGATACCTTTGTTCCGGGAGATGAGCCCGAGGGTTTTATCCCTCGATCCAGGATCGACGCACTTTTGAAGAGCGAACGCGCTCTAGAGAATGCCGGGCTCTGCCTGGCGGGTCGAGTCCCGAAATCCGGCGAGTGGGTTCATGATTTGATTTACTTGGACGCGGGCCATGTGTTTCTCGGCAAGCATCTTCATCATGAAGGAATGGACCCCGCACCCGGGAACCAGCCCGTGATCCCCCTGCCTCAGGATTCTCCTTCAAGAGCCTACCTCAAGATCGAGGAGGCGATTCATCGATTTAAACCCCGGTGCGAGCAGGGGCTTCAGGTCCTTGAGGTGGGGTGCTCTCCCGGCGGTGCTTCCACGGCGCTCTTGAAGCGGGGGTTTCGAGTCACTGGAGTGGATCCGAAACGGGTCGATCCTTCTGTTCATCAGCATCCAGCATTCAAATTGATCCAAAAAACAGCCAAAACGGTGATTCGCGAAGACTTGATGGGCGTCAATCCCGAATGGTTGGTTCTCGACATGAATCTTGCGCCCCTGGAGGCGCTTGATGAGATTGCCCATATTCTAGGCATTTTGCGAGGAATCCATGGGAATGGGCTTCGGCTCAGACAGGGATTTCTTACTTTGAAACTGAATGACTGGAAGTTTGCCAGCAGCATCCCCCTCTATTTGAAGCGGGTCACCGAGCTCGGATTTAGGGATTTGGCGGCGGTGCAGCTGTGCTCCAATCGACAGGAGTTCTTTATTTACGGCCGATAGTTTTTCTCAATCGTCCAAGAGAATCTCCTGAATTCTCAGCCCCGACCCATTTCTGTATCCTGTTTTCAAGGAGCCAACATGAATACGTTAATCAATACTAAGATCCCCGATTTCAAATCCCAGGCCTATCACGAAGGAAACTTCAAGACCGTGACGCAGAATGATCTCAAGGGGAAGTGGTCGATTCTATTTTTCTATCCTGCCGATTTCACCTTCGTGTGCCCGACCGAGTTGGGTGATATGGCCGAGAAGTATCCTGAATTCAAAAAAATGGGGGTAGAGGTTTACTCGGTGAGCACAGACACCCATTTCACCCACAAGGCGTGGCATGACACCTCTGAGACCATCAAGAAGATTCAATACCCGATGCTTGCAGATCCGACCGGACACCTCAGTCGCGCTTTTGGTGTGCACATTGAAGAAGAGGGGCTCGCGTACCGAGGTACCTTCGTAATCGATCCAGAGGGCAGGATCAAGATCGCCGAAATCCATGACAATGGAATCGGTCGGAACGCGGATGAATTGCTTAGAAAAGTTCAAGCTGCACAATTTGTTGCTCAGCACTCGGGCGAAGTTTGCCCTGCCAAGTGGAAGCCAGGTGCAGCGACGCTTAAGCCCGGAGTGAATCTGGTCGGGAAGATTTGATCCGCCTGGCAAGATATCGCTTCCGTTCAGAAGTATTCATTTTTTCAATCGCATATCGGAGCATCGTCCTGGGCATCGTCGACGCATGAATGTCGAGGAATGCTCTGAGTGCGGTGAGGTCACGCTTTCCGACCTCACGAAGCATCCAGCCAGTAGCCTTGTGCATCAGATCTTCTGGGTCTTTCAGGATCTTCTCAGCAAGCTGGAGAGTTTCCTTAAAGCGTTCATTTCGAATGAAATAAAAGGTACCTACCATGGCGATCCTTCGATCCCACATCGATTTCGATGAAGCCAAGGAAAGAAACTTTTTTCGAGCGGAAGGGTTGTGGAACGCAAATGCGCCAGCAATAGAGGGAGCTGAAAGATCGACCAGGTCCCAATTGTTTACCCGATGGCGATTCGAAAAGTAGAACTCGAAGAGCTTCTTCTGGAGGGGTTTGTTTTTGGTTTTCAAGGCAATTTCAAATCGAGGCCCAAGGATTAAGAGCGCGAGAGCACGGTCCTCGTGAATGGGTGAGTTTAAAAGGGTTTTTAGGTCTCTCAATGGCAGGGCTGAGAATTGGCGGGCCACCTTACGGTTCTCTGGAATCTTCACTCCGATGAATCGGTCCCCGTACCCGTATTCACCTTTGCCGGTTTTGAAAAACCATTCGTTGATTCTTTTGTTTTCGAGAGTTGCGAATTTTCGAAGCACTTTTTGGGCTGGGAGCATCCTGGGGTCAATTCTTAAGCCAATCGGAATAATTTTCGTTCATCACCGTAAAGTGATTGAAGTGCTTTGTGGACAATGGAATTCGGTCTCCTTCGGGGATCAGCCTTCGAGAGCCCTCGGCTGTCTGGGTGTTCTCGAGGAAGTAAGACTTCACGAATCCCGGGTGTCTGGTTGCATAATCATAAATTCCGCGGCAGGCAGTCGAGGAATTAGTTTGTGCAGAATCGGCTTGGCCCGTGGATGAGCAATAGGTTGCATCAAAGAGGCCTACTCGGAAGGGGGGATTTCGATCCAACGATTCCCGTAGGAGGTTTCCGATGGGCCAATACGCGCCACTGTGGCCCGTGATCTCGTGAGTGATCGTCTCGGGTGCGGCTTCAGGTGGGATGAGGCCCGTTTTTTTCAGGGTTTCAAGAACGCGTGCATGAAATTGTTCCAAGGCGCGGACTGAAGAAAGCTCCTGACGGTAGGTGTCGCATTTGCCGGTACTCTCGGGAACGATCAGGAGCGAGTTCCTTCCGGACTCGTGAAGTTCGGTACCCAGGTGGTAGCGGTTCAAGGTCTTCTCGAAGGGTTCGTTCTCAACCACATGACCATGGAAGTGGGTGATCAGGGATGAAGGTTGCCGGTTCGGATCGAAGTGGATCGGGATATAGATCGCCACTTTTTTCGGATATCCCTCGATCTTACCCACGCACCTTCGAGAAGACGCAAAGTCGCGTTTTTCGTCGAGACAGACAAACCCGAGTTTCTTCAACTCTTCTATGGAGCGTTCGACGCTTTGATCCTGAACTTCGCTGATCCAGGCCTTCAAGTTGGATATGCTTTTGGTCGACCCCATGGAGCTCGTTTTGCAGGATGCAGAAATGCGATCGTTTGCTAAGGCCGTCTTGAACAAAGGAGTCGCTAGAGTATGAACAATCATCCCTGCGAAAAACAGTTTTTGAGCTCGTCTGTAGCATTTCTGCAACATGAAAAAATACTACCGTGAATGCCACGGCCCCCAAAGGGGTTTATCGAGAAACAGGTCATCTGAAGCCACTCCATCACTCAATGAAGAGGTGAGCCGATGGACCCTTCTGGATGGATTGCTATTTTCTTGTGGTTTGATGGTGGCTCCATCCGGAGTCGAACCGGAACACCCGTAAGGATACACGATTTTGAATCGAGCGCGTCTACCAATTCCGCCACGGAGCCTTATGGAAAAGGAAGTCTCACGCTAGCAAAAGAGGAGCTTTGATGCAAGGGGAGACGCCAGGAGGGCTTGAGCGTTGCCCGGGGAGGTCCTACAGGGCAATCGAGAAATTCCCTTTGCGATCAAGAGTATGCTTCCGACCGAGATACAAGCTATGGTGGCTCGATCCGTGTCCGACCGGGAGCCCGGAGTAGATCGGGATCCGATATTTTTCGCCCAGCGGTCTGAAGATGAAATCCAGTCCTTCGAGGGTTGAATAGGATGCCCGAAGAGGGCCGAGAGCTTCTTTGGGTGGGGCTTCGAGGTAGCGGGTTCGAGCCTGGCTCGATCCTTCCGGTGGAGCCATTCGAAGGCCGGTCGGAACACTGTCATTGCAGTCGGTGAAATCGCCCAGAACAATTCCGCGACATCCCTTGAGGCCCCCGGCCTGGTCCAGGTGGTGAACCATGCGGTTGATCCGCCCCAGATTTTCCTGGATCTCTTCTAGAAAAAGAAGTTTTCCACGGGTCGAGCCTTGATCCGGGGTTCCGAGTAGGGCATTCCAAACCGCGAGATTTCCGCCCACCAAGGGGGCGGTCACCGACTTGAAGTCTCTGGGTGAATAAATCGGTTCCAAAGCGAAGGAATCCTGATCGAGTTTTTCTTTTTTGAGCGAAACCTTAAGGAGATTCATAAGGCCCAGCCATTCAGCGCGAGGAAGAACCGAGAAAGTCCTCAACGAGGGCATGGGAGCATGAAGGGTTTCCCACTTGAAATTCACCCGGTACCATTCCAGCAGGGCCGTGATGTCGCTAAATCCCAGCAGGGTTTTTTTCTTGAGTCGCCGTCCTTTGAGAGAGCGCTTCCAGCGGTTCAGGTAGGGGAGCAAATGGGTGGCCCCATATCCGCCTCGACCGCACCAAATCACATCTAGGTCGGGGCGCTCTGAGAATTCAATCAAGGCCTGAGCCCGGTCTGCATCGCTCGCAGGATAAAGGTAGTATTCGTTCAGGGTGAGCGGATGGACCTCAACTTCAAACCCAGAGCGTTTCAAGTGTTCGACCCCCATCTCGAACTCAGTTTGCGGAATCACTGAGGAGGTGGCCACAATGCCGATTTTGATCATTTCAGACGCTCCCTGAGAATGGCGATGCTTTTCTTGTCCTTGATCGAAACCCATACCAGATCTGAGGCTTGAACGGTATAGGGTGCAAGAGCTTCCAAGATTTCTCGCTTTCGTTTTGCCCGCTCGGATTGGGTTTTGAGTTGATCGGTTTTGGTGAGCACGATTTGGATCGGGATCTCCTTGGCAGCAAAAAACTCGAGTGCCTCGAGATCCTGATCCGTGGGACCATGGCGGCTGTCAAAAAGAATCAGGACGCACTCGAGTGCTTTATCGGCAGAAAAATAGCCATCTAGCAAATGGACCCAGGCCTTTTTTTCGGAATGGGCTACTTTTGCGAATCCGTATCCCGGAAGGTCGGCGACGATTTTCTTGTGCCCATCCCACAAGAAGAAATGAATCGCTTTGGTTTTTCCCGGCGTGGCCGACACCCGGGCAATCTTTTGTTCCAAGAGGGCGTTGATCAATGAGCTTTTGCCCACATTTGAACGTCCGACAAAGGCAATCCGGGGCTCGGGGTGCCCGTGAAGGAATCCTCGTTTGAAGAGTGTGGGCAATTCCCAAGGTCTGCAAGGGTGATCAGGTATTCTGATGCCATTTGTCTACACTACCATAGGGACGGGCCAGTAAGAATGGGCTTCCATGGGTTTCAGTGCCGATGAGGTCTCTGGCATATCGATTGCTTGAAACGCCTTCACCATGAATTGCCTTTATGCACAAGTAAAAGACCCAGGTGGACATCGAAGAACCCTCAAGTGGAATGGATCTCCGTTCGAGATCGGAAACGACCCCGCGGATCGTTCCCAATTGCGTGATCCGAAGCTTGAAGCGCGCGCCCTCCGAATCGAAAGGCACCCCGATCGAGGTTGGGTGATGCACGCACAACAGGCGGGCCTCATGATCCGGCTCGGGGACTTTCGGGTGCAAGCACTCGATCTGCCGTTTTTGGTTCCGATCAAGGTTGGCGATACGGAACTCATTTTCACCGAGACCGAAGTCCGGACTCGGACTCAAGAGTTCGGACCGGGGGAGCGGCCCTGGGTTACCGAGTCCTTGAAGGGGCAGCAGATGCTTGAATCGGTGAAAAAAGCCGCTCAAACGAGGCTCTCGGTTTACCTGAATGGCGAAACTGGAACGGGAAAGGAGGTGCTTGCCCGTTGGGTGCATCTTTGGTCTGAGCGCGCGTCGGCGGCTTTCATCCCGATCAACTGTGGCGCGGTCTCGGTTTCTCTCGCCGAAAGTGAGCTTTTTGGCCATGTCAAAGGGGCTTTTACGGGGGCCCACAAAGACCGCCCCGGTGCTCTTCTGCAGGCCCACGGAGGTACTTTGTTTTTGGATGAGGTGGGAGATTTGCCCCCCGAACTGCAGGTGAAGCTGCTCCGATTTCTAGAGAACGGCGAAATTCGGCCCGTAGGATCGGATCGAGTCCTCCATGCGGATGTTCGAATTGTCTGTGCCACCCACAAACCGCTTCGTGCTTTAGTTCAGGAAGGAAAGTTCAGGCAGGATTTGTTCTATCGCTTGGCCTCGATCCCGATCGCCATTCCCACTCTTAGGTCTCGGCCAGAAGATGTCCGTGCCCTTGCCATCAAGTTCGCCGATGAGTTCGACAAGACCCTCACCCGAGAAGCCATTGCACGACTTCAGGTGAATTCCTGGCCGGGTAATGTCCGTGAGCTTCGACATGCCATCGAGCGCGCTTGCGGAAGTGTGGGAAGAGATGAAAAAATCATTCATGCGCCTGAGTTTGACTTTCTCTCGGATTCAGCCATGGCTTCTGGGCTTCAGTCGACAGCGCCGGAGCTTCCGCCTGGATCAGAGGGGCTGCCGGGGATTTGTACGCTTGAGGAGATGGAAAAATTCATGATTCTCCGGGCGCTAAATCTGGTGAACGGTAACCGGAGTGATGCCGCGCGGATCCTTGGAGTTGCGAGAAGCACTTTATTCGTGATGATGAAGCGCCACGGAATCCGAGGACCGCGGGTCGCAGACGCTTGGAGGGTTCACTTGATCGGAGAAAGTTGATGGCGAACACAGTGCCCATTTTCATAGAAAAAGGTACCTTGAAACGGGGTTCGCTCGAAAACCAGAGGAAGAAACTTCGAGTCGCCTTCCCAGAGATCGAGGCAAAGGATTCGGGAGAGGGGGACAAAATGGAGTGACCCTTCGGGCTGAAGAGGATCATTGAGGGGAATGGATGCCCGCTGCGAATCCGTGAGGTCGGTGATGAACACATTCACCCACCAGTCTTCGTGTTTCTGAGGTTTGAAATTCGGGAAGTAAAGTTGCCCGAGCCAAGCCCATTGGGATGCCTCCGTTTTACAGGAGGCTTCTTCATGAAACTCGCGAACGGCCGCATCGAGCATGGTCTCTCCGGGATCGAGTTTGCCGCCGAGTCCATTCCATTTGCCGGGCATTCCATCCTTCCCGCGGGCATTCAGCATGAGGATCTCATGTCCTGAAAAAGCATAGAGGAGAACGGCAGGAATTACTTTTTGAGAGCCCTCGGAGTAGGCGTTACTCATGATTCGGATCAACGCCCTTGGCGGGTTCGACCGTCAGATCGGTGAAATCGATCTGGAGAACCTTGCCCTTTGACTTGGGTCCGTCGAGCCTGGCTTCATTCAGCTTTTCGACGAGCTCACGTCGAAGCTCAAGCTTGGAGTTGGGATTCAAGACTTGCTCGGGAGTCCGGATCTGAAACACTGGAAGCAGGAGATCGTGAATCTTCTCGGGCTGATCCTTGAGTGCATTGCACGTGCCCTCATTGGTGCACTCGGCAACCAAATCGGCACGCATCTCGGCAGTCGCCCAAAGGACTCTGAACTCACCCAAGGGTTGGGTAAAGACCGGATCTTCGCCTTCCATCTTCATTTTGTTGAACGCGTTTTGTTTGTTGAGCCAGCCCCCGTAGAGACGCTCGGCCTCGGCCTTCTCAGCCTGAAGATCACGGTTTCGATTTCGGTAGTCTAGGTAACGGCTGACGAGCATTCCCAGGCACAGGATTGCAAGGCTGGCAAAGACCAGCGACAGCCAGGTCAGATACCGACTCGGAGAGTCGGGAGAACGAATCAACTCCTTTAGTTTCGGAGCGGGTAAATGTTCCTCATTGATCAAAATCTCTTCATCGAGTGCGGGAGCGGCCTCCGAGGGGGTTGAGGCCTCACTTTCGCCTTCGGGCTCTGCTGCATGCTCGGAGGGGGAAGGCTCGGAGTGTGGGATTTTCTGGTTTTCGGGATTTTCGGGTTCTGACACAGGTCGAAGAATATCACTCTGAGGCCGATTTTGTGATAAAGTTTCGGATCTTATGGAAACTTTTTTTGACTTTGAAAAACCGATCAATAGCCTCGAGAAAAAGCTCGATGAACTTCGCGAAATCTCTCAGAGCGACGGCGTGGATCTGACCCGTGAGATCGCCACCCTCGAGAAGAAACTCCAAAGTCTGATCAAGGACACTTATGAAAAGTTGGGAACCTGGCAACGGGTTCAGCTCTCTCGCCATCCCAACCGTCCCTATGCGCTCGACTACATTGAAGCCTTGTTTCCGGATTTTTCTGAACTTCATGGTGACCGGGCGTTCGGTGATGACGCGGCCATTGTCGGTGGAACCGCGACGTGGAACCTGAAGGGCAAGAAGATTCCAGTCATGATCATTGGCCACCAGAAAGGGCGAACGACCAAGCAAAAGGTCGAGCGGAACTTTGGAATGGCTCGTCCCGAAGGCTATCGTAAGGCAATCCGTCTCTTTGAAATGGCGGAGAGGTTCCGACTGCCCGTCATCACCTTGATTGACACTCCCGGTGCTTATCCGGGAATGGATGCCGAAGAGCGGGGCCAGAGTCAGGCGATCGCCGAGAGCATTCGTGCGATGTTTGCGCTCACCGTTCCCACCTGTGCAGTCGTGATCGGAGAAGGCGGATCCGGTGGGGCGCTTGCGATCGGGATCGGGAACTGCGTGATGATGCAGGAATTCTCGACCTATTCCGTGATCAGTCCCGAAAGTTGCGCTTCGATTCTTTGGAGTGATTCCACTCAAGCTGAACGGGCAGCGGAGCGCCTCAAGATGACGGCCAAGGATTTGAATGGCATGAAACTCGTCGATGCCATTGTTCCTGAGCCCAATGGCGGAGGGCACCGGGACCGAGCTGGAGCCATCGAGAGTTTCTCAAAGACCCTCGAGAAGCACTTCGGACCGATGGTTGGCGAGGATTTCTCGAATCCTGAATCGAAGATCAGCCAGAAGCTCAAAGAAGATCGCTTCCAAAAATTCCGAAAAATGGGTGATTTCGCGTTCGACCCCATCACGGGAACTCACGCATGATTCGTTCGATGACGGGGTACGCCTCGACGCGCCTGGAATGGGCGGGTGAGTCGTATCAAATCGAAATGAAGTCTTTGAATCACCGCTTTCTGGACCTAAAGCTCAGGATGCCGCGTGATTTCATTCGGTTCGAGCCCGAGATCCGTGCCCGCATCGAGGCCAAGATCAAAAGGGGAGCGCTCGATGTCTGGATCGAGCGCCAAGGCCAATCAAAATCCGAGAGCGCGTTTCACTATAGCGAGGAACGTGCGCGGATGGCGTTTGGGGTATTGAATCGAATTCGGGATCAGTTCCAGATTCGTGAAGAGGTACGGCTTCAAGACCTTGTCTCTTTTCCGGAGGTGATTTCAAAGAATCCGCCGGCCGGGGACTCAGGAGTGAGCGGGGGTTCTGCGACGCTTGAGGTGTCGCCAGAGATGAAAGCCGCTCTCGAGGGCGCTTTGTCAGCGGCGCTTCAATCCTTGGTCGAAATGAAACTGGCCGAAGGAGCTCGTCTCAAGACTGCGTTGCTGGCGATGGTCTTAAGCCTGAAGGAGGCCCATGCGCGCCTCTTGACCCAGCGGGATCTCATTCGGACCCGTGCCCGCGAGAAAACCCAAAAGCGGATCGAGCAGTGTTTCGATGCCTATCCCACGGGAGACGAGAAACTCCGAGCCCTGATTGAAACCCGGGTGGCGCAGGAGATTTCTTACATCCTCGAAAAGCTCGATGTTGAAGAAGAGCTCACCCGGTTCATCGGACATGTTCACGCCATCGAGCAGGAGTTATCGGGGCAACGGGATCAGGGCGTGGGAAAGCGCCTGGACTTTCTGTTTCAGGAGCTCAATCGAGAGATCAATACTCTTGGGAACAAGTCCCAGGATCTCGAGATCAGCAAGGAAGTCATCGAACTCAAAATGAAAGTGGAACAAATGAGGGAGCAGAGTCTCAATCTCGAATGAGCGTACCTCAGGCGTCAGTGGCAGATGGATTTGGATTGATTGTGGTGTCGGCGCCCAGCGGGGCCGGCAAGAGTTCTCTTTGTGTTCGGCTATTGCAGAAACTTCAAGATCGCCTGGCGCTTTCGATCTCGACCACTTCACGGGCGCCACGGGGGAGCGAGGCGAACGGAGTCGAATACTTCTTTGTGAGTCCCCAAGAATTCGAGGAAAAGATCCACGCGAATGAATTCGCCGAATGGGCCCGGGTTCATGGCAACTACTACGGCACCTCCAAGCAAACCCTGTCCCGATTCTGGAGTGCCCGAAAGCACGTTTTATTGGACATCGACGTTCAGGGAGCGAAGACACTCAAAGACGCCTTTCCTGGGCGGACGCTGACCGTGTTCATTTCGCCCCCCAGTCTCGAAGTGCTGGAGCAGCGCCTTCGCGGTCGCGGGACCGAAAGTGAAGAGGCCATCCGAAAGCGGATGACCAATGCGACCGAAGAGATGTCCCGCCAGGAGGAGTTTTTGCGCGTGATTCTGAATGACGACTTCGAGCGGGCCTATGCCGAGCTTGAGTCCGAGGTGATCCGGTTCATGGATGCGCTCGAAGGGGGAACATGGCCAAGCCGGGGATAGCCACGATTGAAACGATTTGCAGCACGATCCAGGGATATTTTCCGGATGCGAACCTTGCGCTGGTCCGAAAGGCCTTTGAGTTCGCCGAGCGCGCCCATGGAGATCAAAAGCGATCGAGTGGGGATCCGTACATCATTCATCCCACTGAAGTGGCCCAGATCCTTGCCGAGCTCAGGCTGGACCTGTCTTCGATTTGTGCGGCATTCCTTCATGATACGGTCGAAGATACCTCGGCAAAGCTCGAGGACATCGAGCGGGAGTTTGGCAAGGATGTGGCGACTCTCGTCGACGGGGTTACGAAACTCAATAAAATGTCCTTCCGGACCACCGAAGAAAAGCAGGCCGAAAACTTCCGAAAAATGATCATTGCGATGTCGAAGGACATTCGGGTGATCATCGTCAAGCTGGCCGATCGCTTGAGCAACATGCGCTCCCTTCAGTTTCTGCCGACTCACAAGCAGAAGACCATTTCCCAAGAAACGCTCGACATCTATGCTCCGTTGGCGAACCGCCTCGGGATGAGCCGGATCAAGGTTGAACTCGAGGATTTGTGTCTGCGCTTTGTTCACCCGGATGTCTATTATCGCTTGGCTGATCTCGTCACCAAGAACAAGACGGATCGGGAGAAGTACATTGAAGAGGTTTCTCAGCTCATCCAGGAAAAGCTGGTCGAGTATGATGTCCAGGCCCAGGTTTCAGGACGGGCCAAGCACTTTTATTCCATTTACAAGAAAATGGAGCGCCGCCAGGTGGATTTCACCGAACTCCACGATTTGATCGCCTTCCGGATCATCGTTGAGAACATCACGGAGTGCTACAAGGCGCTCGGAGTGATTCATGCGGCGTTTAGGCCGGTTCCAGGGCGATTCAAGGACTATATCGCCATGCCGAAGGCGAACAACTATCAATCCCTGCACACGACGGTGATCGGACCCTCTGGCGAGAGGACCGAGATTCAGATTCGCACTCACGAGATGCACTTGGTTGCAGAGCGCGGGATCGCAGCCCACTGGAAATACAAAGAAGGTAAGTTCGACAGCTCTACCCGCGACAACGTTCATTGGGTGAATCGATTGCTGGAATGGCAGAAGGACCTCTCGGATCCGAATGAGTTTCTCGAGACGGTGAAGGTGGATTTGTTCTCGGAGGATGTCTTCGTGTTTACTCCAAAGGGTGAGGTCAAAGAACTTCCCTACGGAGCGACGCCGCTTGATTTTGCCTATGCGGTACACACGGATGTCGGGAACCGCTGCGTCGGAGCGAAGGTGAACGGGAGGATCGTGTCCCTCAGGCACCGTCTCAAGTCGGGAGATGCGATCGAGGTCATCACTTCGCCCAGTCAGACCCCGTCGAAGGACTGGCTCAAGATCGTCAAGTCTTCGAGGGCGAAGGCGAAAATCCGTGCGTTCATCAAGATGCGTGAGCGCGAAATCGCCCGAATCGAGGGAGTGGACCTTTTCGAGAAGGCGCTCAAGCGATTTGAGCTTTCGTTCAGCAAACTTGAGAAGAGCGGAAAAATCGATGAGCTCCTGAAGGACTTGGGCATTCGATCTCTCGAGGAGTTTCATGTTGGAGTGGGCTACGGTCGGTTCTCGATCGACCAGATCATCCAGAAGCTGATTCCAAAAGAAGATCTCGAGGCATTCAAGGCCAAGACCAAGTCAGAGGAGGAAGAAAGCTTCCTCAAAAAGGCGATCAAATCGGCCACCAAGAAGAGCGAGGCTCGGAATGCGGTCATTGTCGAGGGTGTGGATGACGTTTTGGTTCGTTATGCGCGGTGCTGCAACCCAGTTCCGGGCGAAAGCATTGTCGGGTTCATTACCCGGGGTCGCGGGGTCACGATCCATCAGGCCAATTGTACTCGTGCTCTGGATACCGATACCGAGAGACGAATCGAAGTGGGTTGGAACAAGTCTCTTCACGCTCCGGTAAAGCGAGCGGTTCGAATCCGGGTGTTTTCGAACGATGATACGGGGCTCTTGGCATTAATGTCGCAAACCATCACCGGATGCGGAGTGAACATTGCTAGCGCGAACATTCGCACTACGAAGGACAAAAAGGCCATTGCCCTTTTCGAGGTTGAGGTGGGCAACATGGAACAATTGAATCGCGTCATGAGCGCACTCGAATCGAAAAAGGGTGTGATCTCGGTCGAGCGGAGCTGAATCGATGCAGCGATTTCAAACCCGCATTCCCCCCATGGTACAAAAGGTCCGCCTGGATCATTTTCTCGCGGAGTGGCTTCCCTCGGCGCTGACCAAGTCCGTGAGTCGGACGACCATACGGAATTTGATTGCGACGGGGTCGGTCTATGTGAACCGCCATCGGTGCCAGAATGCCTTTACTCCCCTGTATTCGGGCGCGATTGTGGAGGTTTACTACGACGAAGAACGGCTCTTTAAGGGCAAGGTTCGCAAGCTTGAGGTTTCGCGCCTCTCGACCGACCGGATTCTTTTTGAGGACGAGTGGCTCATTGCAGTCAATAAGCCCTTCGGACTTCCTTCGCAGCCAACGCTGGACCCCATGAGAGCGAATCTTTTTACTCTCGTGAAAGCGTTGATCGAGGAGCGGGATCAGAATCCCGATGCTTATGTGGGACTCCATCACCGCCTTGATCGCGACACCTCGGGCGTGGTGCTCCTCACGAAAAGCGAGTCGGCCAATAAAGGCGTGGCCTCTCTTTTTGTGGAACATCGAATCCGAAAAACCTATCATAGTCTTTCATGGCGAGCTCCGGGGTCGAGGGCTCTCGCCACGGGTGAAGAGTTCACCATCGAAAATTGTCTGGGAAAGGTTCGGGAACGCGGTGGAAAAGCCTGTTACGGAGAGGTGCCTGCAGGAGGAGATTTAGCCATCACGGACTTCAGGGTGGTCGAGTCCTTTCGAGATGCGTACTGGTTGCAGGCCATGCCAGAAACCGGCAGGACCCATCAAATCCGAGCCCATCTGAGCGAAGCGGGGTTTCCGATTTTTGGGGATGAACTTTATTTCCCGGAAGGAGTCACGCCGCTGCTCCCGCCGCCTCGACTCATGCTCCATGCTCACAAACTCGAATTCGTCCATCCGATGACGGATGCTCCGATGGAGATTGAGGCTCCCTTGCCTGAGGAGTGGGTGAACTACCTCGCCCAGTTCAAGTAGCAGCAGGAGCTGTCGAGAGATTCGACATGATCTTCAGGATTCCCCGGCGATCGATCTTCGGGGGGTAGGCATCGCGGACTTCGGGAGTCTTGTCGAGCTTCTTCCAAAAGCTGAACCATCCCAGGATGTCCTTTGCAGCCTTGATTCGTTGCCAGACGCTGTCGGTGGGGCGAATCCCACGGGGAGGCACTCCCCGGTACAGCAAGTATCCATAGACGGCCTCGATTTGATCAGGGTTTTCACCGGGCTTACAGGAGCCCTTGAGGCTGCTTCCTCCGGTTTTCTTGATCTCCTCACAAAAGACCGGGAAGCCCTTCATGGCCTCTGAAAATTCAAGAATCGAATTGGTATTGGCGTCAAATCGCTGGAAGAGGTTCTCGGTATAGACCGGGACTGACACCAGGGCTTCGAGATCGGTTCTTTCGATGATGCCACTCTCGACCCAGCGGGGATCGATTGAATTCAAGACCGATTTCCGGAACTCCTCCGATGCATCGCCATCCCATTGGGAAACGTCGCGGGTGAGCTCGGGCGCTACATCCGAGTAGAATTTTCGAAGTTGTTCTTTCTTGAACAGGATGCGGGTCAGGCACGGGACCGGAATGGAGCTGATCTCATCCGTCGTAAGCCGACCGGTATTGATCTGGTCCGAGAAGCAGCCGGCAAAAAGTTCTCCCTCAATCTCGGCCAGGATCTTCCTTCCTCCCAGGGTAATCGTCAGGAACTCTGTGGTCTCGATCGAATCAATATAGTCATCTCCGTTTCCGTTGCGGGTAAAAAGGTTGATGCTGCGAAGTCTTGATTTCGCAGACTTGGGTGCCGGCGTGTATCCGTACGAAAGTTTCAGTTCGGTGATCAGGTCATTCACATCGGTGAGCAAATCCGTGAGATCGGCCTCGTTCAGACGGGGGGAGTTCGGCCCGAGAGGATCCTCGGTGACTTTGTAGAACCCAAAGAACGAGGATACCGTCTTGTAAACAGACATCTTGTACGCCAGCTCAAAGCGCGAATATCGATCCAGCACTTCACCTCGAGCCGCAAAATGGAGCCGTTGGTCGGGGCCACTCAGGAGGGGCTGAATGGATTTCACCACCTTCTGAAGATCCGACGAAACCAATCGTTCCAGAAGCAGATCCCGGGGGAGGGTCCCTCGTTCAGCCCCCATGCTCTGATACAGGGCTTCGATGGGAGCCAGTTCATCGCGGATCCGTTCTGCAAGCTTGAAGAAGAACTCAAGATCGGAGGCTTGAAACCCCAGACCTGCGAGTGTGGTGGGCTTCTGGGCCTTTGACTTCTTGAGGACTCGTGTGTGAAATCCGATCAGGAATGCATCGAGGACCTCATCGCGAATGGTAAGATTCCACCCTTGGAACACGTCCGAAAGCACGGCCTTAAGGTCCGTCATGAGGAGAGTTCCTCGCCTGCCCTCGATGAACGCATGCAATGCGGATGCGGCTACATCGGCGGTTCTGGAGTCCAGTCCCGCTTCGAATTTTTCGCGGATCTTGTTTTTGAGTTCGGCATAGAGAGTGCCGATCAGCCGTGCCAGCTCTGGAAATTCGTCTCTTGAGATGACGGTCGGGGTTCCTCCCGCAAAGAGGACTTTCAGGTGCGAGATGAGTTTGGGGTTCAGTCCCAGCGAACGCGTCTGCAACTCCTTGGGAAGAAGGGCGTCGACTGCTTCAATCAGGTCCGGCACGTTTGCATTCTGAAAGTTCTTCACCCGAAGAAGACTGGATAGCGCGATGAAGGCTCCGCCCAGGTCATCTCCCTTTCGGAAGGGCTCAAAAATATAGGCCAAATGAGTGAGCTCGTACCGGGTGATTGTGGATTCGGGGGTTTGATAAAGCACAGCCTTGAGCTTGAGGGCACGATTCACCTGGTTGCGGATCATGGCCCAGTCGGGGGTGGGACCCTTCGAAGCAAGGCTGAAAAAGGCAGCAAGATCGTCAACCGCCTTCAGAAGTTGAGATGAGGTAAGTGCGATCGGAGCCG
>Ga0214923_10004398_pt1 | contig 17052 bp, 15 predicted proteins | sample LL1510_MetaG_FD_177993 | JGI IMG/M metagenome (GOLD analysis project Ga0214923, IMG submission 177993) | Freshwater microbial communities from Lake Lanier, Atlanta, Georgia, United States - LL-1510 | ecosystem: Environmental > Aquatic > Freshwater > Lake | place: USA: Georgia | collected... | reverse complement strand
GATTTCATGATTTTATTGCGTCGCCGCACTGACGGTTTTGACAAAATTTTAAACCGTTTTTTTTACCAATATCAGGTTCCATTTGGTGGAACCAGCAAAATAAAATTTGCTGATAGTTTGATAATTCAAGACTTGCTGGCAGTGGCGAAATTTGTGCTTTCGCCTTACGATGATTTGAATCTGGCGGCACTTTTAAAATCGCCGATTTTTGGTGTTAGTGAAGACGAACTTTTAGAAATCTGTCTGTTTAAAAACCAAAATGAGATCACGATTTACAACGCTTTAGGGCAAATACCAAAATTCTTTTCGATCTCAGAAAATCTTGATGCGCTACAAAAAAAATCGCAGGAAGTGAATTGTTTTGAGTTTTTTTATTTTTTACTGAATCAAGAAAATCGTAAAAAAATTATCAGCCGCTTTGGCGCTGAAGCCTTGGAAATATTGAATAAATTTAGTCTTAAAACTTTTGATTTTTGTGAAAATCTTTCACCAAATTTGCAAAAATTTTTGGACTTTGTCGAAAAATTAAATCCTGAAATCGCACTTACGCCGCAAAAAAATAATCAGGTTTTAATCACAACAATCCATTCAGCGAAAGGCTTGCAAGCTCCAATCGTAATTTTGCCAGATTGTTGTTTTAACACCAATCAACTGCGCAGCACCAAAGAAAAAATTTCTTGGATTGATGGTTTGCCAATTTGGTGTGCGGCTGCGAATGAGGAAAATAATTTGCTAAAATCGGCTCGCGAATTGAAGAAAAATGAAGCGAAAGACGAATATTTGCGTGTGCTTTATGTGGCGATGACGAGGGCAGAAAACGAGTTATATGTGGCTGGAAGTGGCAATAGTAATGATGAGGAATGTTGGTATAATTTGATTAAAAAATCGGTTGCGGAGAAAAGTTGGAAGAAGGAATTTTTGGATGAAAAAACACGGGGATTAGCGGCAGATAAATTTGAGATTGTCGATGAGATTTTGGGGATTGGCGAACCGAATTTGATGCTGGACAGGGTTTGTAACCCCGTCGAAACTAAAAACGAACTGAACGTTGAGACGGGGTTGCAAACCCCGTCTCGCCCTGACTTCGGCTCTGATTTTTTGCAGAAGGAAGCTCAAGCGGTCTCGGCTCCACTCGACCAGCGGGTGGGTTCCAACTCCCAAATCAAAGGTAAATTAATCCATAAAATTCTCGAGATTTTCGGAAAAAATTCTGGTTCAAAAAAAGAATGGTTGGCGGAATTAACCAAAAAAATTATTGCTCGAGAAGAGTTTTTAGCGACCGACGAAAAAAATCAGATACAAACTGAAGTCCTGAATTTCCTGACTTCCGAGCATTTCGAGAAACTTTTCTCCGGCAAGGTAAGTTGCGAAATTGAAATCGCCGGAAATTCTACAATTAAGCGTATCGACCTTTTAGTTGAAAAAGAAAACGAGGTTTTGATTGTGGATTATAAGTCGGACGAAACTTTGCCTAAAGCGGTTCCAAGCCATTACATCTCACAATTAAAAACTTATGAAAATCTGGTGCAAAAGATTTATCCGCAGAAAAAAATTTCTTTAGCGATCTTTTGGGTAAAATTTTTACAGCTACAAAAAATAGACTCTAAGCAATAATGCCTGCGATTTCTGTTACAAAAAAAATCTGCCACATCCCAAATCCAATTTTTGCCAAAGATGCTATAACACAAGTTGAAGCGATTGATCTAATTAAAATCGAAGGAACTCCACTGGTTGCAGAAGAAGAAATTGAGATATTCAAAAATATTAATGTTTTCAGAGTTGCTTCTTTGCATAGAGATTTCTTGGGGGTTTCTGGAGAACTATCATTTGCAATTGAACCCCACGAAATAGTAAGAATCGCTAATGATATTGCCGAACTTTTGCGATCAACAGATAGAGTAGCAAGACACCTACAAAGTCTTGATAGCGAACTTGGCCGCAGAATGTCAGAAGATGAAATTGAATTTAGTGAAGATGATTTGCCTCAATATTTAATCGCCGGAAAATGCAGCTTTCTTCCCGGCCCAAAACCTGAAGGATATCACTTTCGCAAGAAAAATTACCTGCTGGATAAATTATTACTCGAAAGGGAAATGGCTCAAGGCATCAATTCTGAAGGATATAATGCCGAATTCAAAGGCTTCGTTCCTTTTATTGCGGCTAATTTTTTTGTTTTAGACGGACATTTATTTTCTGAAAATGAGCAGGTCGATAACAATTTAATTCACGGAAAATATAGTCATCGCCTTTCTTTTGAAATTTTTAGAGAAGCAGTAAAAAACGACGATTTAAATCTTAAGCTGAAATCTGGTCATGAATTAAACACCAGAGAATTGCTGGAATTTTTAATCAAAATCAAAATGGGAAATAGTCCAAAACAAAACTTCAGCCTTTGGACTTACCTAATAGATTCCGCCGATGATTCAGTATTTATCAAACCAAGAGGACGTGAAATCGATCTTGGCGCAAACCATCCTGATTTATTTGATCATCATAATTATTCTTACAGCTCGAGAAATCCTGCCACTCTAAAAGCAATACTAACTTGCTTTGGCAGAGAATTACAGTTGCCAAACCTACAACATTACTTGCTCGACAGCCATTGGAAACAAGTGAATAAAATCACCCAAAGAGTTTTACTAAATGACATTACGGGAATTTTAGATGACATGCCAGCCGCAGATTTGGCTACTAATTGCCTTAAAGTTATAATGTGCAACGGCTTGGACCCTACAACATTTGCACCAAGTCCTATAACTTTAAGGATGGAAGATATTAGCGACAGCGCAAGACAACCGTTTAGCGAAAAATATGACGCAGGAATTGTGGTAAAAACCAGTAAATTATCAGCGCAAAGATTGGTTACGATATCTAACGCTAGATCTCCAGATGCAACATCTCGTCAAACGTCGGGCGGCGGCGGATCACGGTAAATTTATCGCCATCGACTAAAACTTCCGGAATCATCGGGCGGCAATTATATTCGTTGGACATTGAAGAACCGTAAGCGCCAGCGGAACAAAATACTAATAAATCTTCTGGTTTGGGATTAATTAACTCGCGGCTTTGCGCTAAAATATCGGTGCTTTCGCAAACAGGACCAGCCAAATCGTAAGTGATTTTTGTGCCGATTTTTTTTCTAACTTCCAAAACTTCGTGATAAGAACCGTAAAGGCCGGGACGCATTAAATCGTTCATCGCGGCATCAATAATCGCAAAATTTTTCACGCCAGTTTCTTTCAAAAGCACCACGCTAGTTGTCATCAATCCAGCATTTCCAACCATTGCGCGTCCAGGGGCGATGGTGATTTTTACATTTAAATCTTTGGTAATTTCTTTGATCAGATTGGCGTAATCATTAAGCAAAAGCGTGTTTTCGTTTTTGTATAAAATGCCAATGCCGCCGCCGAAATCTAAGGCAGAAATTTTATGGCCTTGATTGCGTAATTTTAAACAAAGGTCGCGAAGCTTGGCAAATGCGGCTTTGAAAGGATCAATCAAAGTGATTTGTGAACCAATATGCATGGCAATACCGTAAACTTCAAGGCCGGGAAGCTTTGCGGCTTGGGCGTAAACATCGAGAGCTTTTTCAATATCGACACCAAATTTATCGCCTTTGCGGCCAGTGGAAATTTTATCGATAGTTTTAGCATCAACATTGGGATTAACGCGCAGAGAAAATTTGGCCTTTTTATTCAAGCTGCAAGACACTTCATTGAGCAAATACATTTCAGCAATTGACTCGACAGAAAATTCTTCAACACCATTTTCTAAAGCGAATTTTATTTCTTCGCGAGTTTTACCAACACCAGCAAAAACAACTTTTTTTGGATCAATATTAGCCTTAACTGCACGAAAAACTTCACCAGCTGAAACCGCGTCAATTCCGGCTCCAAGCTCGCTTAGAATTTTTACTAAATGAATATTATAATTGGCTTTGATGGCGTAACAAATTTTGTAATCGGAAATTTTAGCTTGCGCAAAAGCATCAACAAAACTCTGAAAATTTTCGATTAAAGTTTTTTTGGAATAGCAATAAAATGGCGTACCGACTGCTGCAGCTATTTGTGCGATAGCAACATTTTCAACAAAAAGTTCATCGCGATTTTTTACGTTTTTGTACGAGAGATATTTCATAGAATTAATCTTCGTAGGTTGAATACATATAAGATGTGACCGAATCAAACTCAGCCGCACAAGAATCTACGCGCTTATAAGATGGATTTACACCAAAATTACAGCGCACTTCGCGCACTTCTTTTTCTGTTAGGCCCGTAAGTTTTGACAAACGTTTATCAGAAAAACCCATACGTTTCAAACTTAGAAAATCTTGCGCGTTTTTTGGCAGACCTTCTTTTTTAACTTTAGCTTCAACATCCAAAGCGCCTTTGATTTGTTCTAAAAACCATTTGTCATATTTGGTGATAGTCGCAACTTCCGCAACTGACATGCCTTCGCGCATTGCTTGAGCGATCAATAACAATCTGTTTGGTGCAGCAATTTTTAATTTTTCGGTGATAATTTTGATGCGCTGTTCTTGATCTTCTGACGCAATGGCAATGTCATCCATGCCACTTAAATTTGATTCCATTGAACGTAGAGCTTTTTGGAAACTTTCAATAAATGAACGACCAATTCCCATCACTTCGCCAACTGATTTCATCGAACTTGAAAGCGCTGTTTCAGAACCTTTGAATTTTTCGAAAGTGAAGCGCGGAATTTTGGTGATAACGTAATCGATAGTCGGTTCAAACGAAGCTGGAGTAGCCCCGCCAGTGATGTCATTTTTGATTTCATCCAGCGTGTAACCAACCGCTAATTTCGCCGCAACTTTTGCAATTGGGAAACCGGTGGCTTTAGAAGCAAGTGCTGAAGATCTTGAAACTCTAGGGTTCATCTCGATCACCACTAAACTTCCATCTTTTGGATTTACCGCAAATTGTACGTTTGATCCACCAGTTTCAACGCCAATTTCGCGAAGCACGGCGATTGAAGCGTTACGCATTTGCTGATATTCTTTGTCAGTCAAAGTTAAAGCCGGTGCAACTGTGATTGAATCTCCAGTGTGAACACCCATCGGGTCAACGTTTTCAATTGAACAGATAATGATTGCATTGTCATTTTTGTCGCGAACAACTTCCATCTCATATTCTTTCCAGCCAATGATTGATTCATCGATCAACACTTCGTGAGTTGGAGAAATTGCTAAACCATATTCAACGATATTGCGATATTCTTCTTCAGTGTAAGCCACGCCACCACCAGCTCCGCCCATAGTAAATGAAGGACGAATAATTGCAGGAAGGCCGATAGTTTTTAAAGCATCCATACCCGCTTCTAGAGTTTTTACGATGGCATTTCTTGGAGTTTTTAAACCAATTTTATCCATGGCTTTTTGGAAAAGCGCGCGATCTTCAGCTTTGTTAATTGCTTCAATTGAAGCTCCGATCAGCTCTACACCGTATTTTTCCAACACACCATTTTTTGCCAAACCAATTGCACAGTTTAATGCGGTTTGTCCGCCAACTGTTGGTAATAAAGCGTCTGGGCGCTCTTTGGCGATGATTCTTTCAACAATATCAGGATTGATGGGCTCGATATAAGTACGATCGGCTAAATTGGGATCAGTCATGATCGTAGCCGGATTGGAGTTAATCAAAATAACTCTGTAACCCTCTTCTCTTAAAGCTTTGCAAGCTTGCGTTCCGGAATAATCAAACTCACAGGCTTGACCGATAACGATTGGTCCGGCCCCGATGATGAGGACGGATTTAATGTCTGTTCTTTTTGGCATTGGAAGGGGAATTGAAATGAAAACTGGCGAAAAAATTTCGTCGTCATTAAAAAGCGCGCCTTACAAAAAGTCAACGAAGGGTCTCTTGAAAAAAAATACAATGAATACTCAATTAAAACTCAAAAAAACTAATCCAGCTCCAACCTACCGCAAGCGCACTCTAAGCCGCCTTATCGCGATTCAGGTTTTTTACCAATTCGAATTTCACGAAAAAAAAATCGCGCTGGAAGAAATTAAAAATAACGTAATCGACAATTATGTTTTGCAGCAAGAAGACCCAATTACGTCTTTTCGCAAACGTATTGATCTTGGTCTTTTAGAAACTCTGCTAACCGGCATTTCTCTTGGTGTTGACGAAATTGATCACGATATTTTTGGTCTGCTAAAAGAAGGTTGGGATTTAGAAAAACTTCCCGACGTGATGGTTTATATCTTACGCCTTGGTGCTTTCGAGCTGAAATTTATGCATGACGTTCCGCTAAAAGTTGTGCTTGATGAATATGTCGATATCGCTGCTGGGTTTTTTGAAAATAAGAAAGTTACTTTCTTGAATGCGACTTTGGAAAATTTGGCGAAACTTTATCGCGCTGAAGAATTTGAAAAAGTAAAAAGCCGTAAGTAACTGGGATTACCTCCTTTGAAAAAGGAGGTGTCACGCCGTATGGCGTGACGGAGGATTTACTTGAGTTACGAGGAATGGACTTATTTTTTCAGACTATCCGTAACTCTAGTAAATCCTCCGTCGCGTACCGCGCCACCTCCTTTTTCAAAGGAGGTAAAAAATATTTAAATTTTCTCTAAATGAAAAAAATCCTCATCGCTAAAATCATTTCCGCTTTCGGAATTAAAGGTGAAGTCAAGATTGTCGCCTTCTGTGATGATCCTCTGCAAATCGAAAAATATCCACTTTTTGATGCGAAGGACAATCCGATCCAAATAAAAATCACTAACAAAAATAAGACAGTGGTTGGCAGCTCTGGTTCGGGCGATCCGATTTTAATTGTAAAAGTCAGCACAATTTCTTACCGCAACCAAGCTGAAGCAATGCGCGGCGCGGAATTTTTTGCTAATCGCGAAGATTTTAAAGAAACTTCTGATGATGAATTTTATTACATCGATTTGATTGGCTTGGAAGTTCACGATGCAGATTCTAAAAAAATCGGCAAAGTCTTAAACGTACAAGACTTCGGCGCTGGCGGCATGTTGGAAATTGAATTCGAGGACGAATTCCGCAAAACATCTGCCGGAAAAAACTTCGAAAAAATCGAAAATTTCCCTTTCAGCGGCAAAATTTTCCCCGAAGTAAATTTAAAAAAAGGCTTCATCAAAATTGAGTTCCCAGAAATCATAAAAGAATAAAATGAACGCAGATTTTATACTAAGCTTACTCATTACGTCCTCAGCTTATTTGTTTCTGGCTTTGATTTGGAAAAATCAAAATATCGATGAAAAACAGCGCAAAATAAAAAATATTTTAACTTCGGTAATATTAGTTTCGGTTTTAGTTCTTTCATTTTTTTACATTATAAATCGCAGAGAGCGCACTGTTGATCACCGCATCGGAATTGAAAATATCGTCAATTCATCAGTCAAAAATTCCGCCACAAAAATCATCGAATTACAAAGCAAAATCTCTTCCAGTAAAGTGCTTGATGATGAAGTTCCTACACGTTTACAAATCAGTAAAGGGCAATTCAAAAGCGCTATTTATCGCATCGATAAAGATACAGATTTAACAACTTCTTACAAAATATTTGATGGCAAATTTTCGAAAATTCAGCATTTGTCCATCGAACAATTTTACAAAATTTTTCAAGCATTATTGCTGCTGGTTATTATGGCCGCAGCAATCGACTACAAATTTAAATTACGCCGCTACGCCTTTGCCTCTCTTGCTTTCACTTCACTTTTATCGATCTTTTTAAGCATCCGCATCTCGGAGGGTTGGGACGAAGTTTTTATAAATTTACGTCATGCTTATATGCTGGTGAATCATGGCATTTACAGCATCAACGCCCTGAATATGGTTGAAGGTTCAGTTGATTTTCTGCCTATTTTTTGCACCGCAATTTTAGGATTTTTGGGCGCTGATTTACTCAGTACTTTTATAATTTTTTCACTACTTGGAAATGTAATCGTAATTATTTTTTCTTACTTAATTACCCAAAAATTAACCGGCAATCGCACTTGGGCTTTGCTTTGCGCTTTGATCGCCGGAATTTATCCTAACATCATTTACGTCGGTGCTACCGGATTTTCGGCAACATTATTTACCGGTTGGATCTTGGCCGCCAGCTACTTCATTTTATTCACGCCAAAACGCTTGGTCGGATTAATAATTTTATCGCTTTTAACTTTAGTTCGAGTTGAAGGAATTTTATTCGCCGCAATTTTGATGGCTTATGTTTATGTAATAAAACCTTTGCCAGAAATTATTCGCACCAAGCATTGGAAACTTGCGGCAAAGCGCGCCGTGATCGATGGCATGATTGTTTTAGCACCGTTTATTTTATCTTTAATCACGCGCTATTATTTTTTTGGACAAGCAATTCCCAACCCCGCTTTGTTTAAAAACGCTCATTTCGATACTTCATTTTTTAGTTCAGGCATAAATTATTTTGTCAACATCATCGCCTTCCACGATCTGCATTTATTGCTGGCGCTAATTTTATTATTGCTTGTGGGCAATTTTTTTATCTGCCGCAAAAACGAAAAATTACAACTCTGGTCTGAAAATATTAAAAAACTTTTAGCATTAAATTTTGTAATTTTTCTTTTCATTTTACCTTACTACGCCAATGGTGGCGACTGGTTTCCTCTAAAATGGAATCGTTACGGTTTACCTTTCAATATCGCCTTAGTTTTGACGGCAATGACCTTAATTTACGGCGTATTTTTTCTTGGAAATTTCAGCAAAAAAATCAGCATTTTTAGCCTGTTAATTTTGTGTTTTTCACTATCTATAAACTACATAAAATCATCGCAAACCCGCTCTGACAATTATTTTTCCGACTTAGGTTTTCCTTCAATGAATCGCTGGGGACGCATCGATAATTTATCTTCTTTGGGACAATTTCTAAAAAATACCACGCCGCAAGATGCAGTTATTGCAAGCCCCGAAGAAGCAACTGTAATGTATTTTTCGCAGCGCGAAATGCTTGGATTGCTTGGCGTCAGTAATCCTGAAATGACTAAAATGCCACTTCAACCAATTGCTCCCGGAGATGCAGTTCATCGCAAACGCGGTCACCTAGCCGTTTACAATCATCGTCCCGAAGTTATCGCGTTGTACGAACCAGTAATTGACGATAAATTTATTTTAGAAAAATCGATTAGCGATATTTTGAAAAAGGATTTTTTCGCTAAAGATAAATGCGACATCGCTTATTACCGAGTTGGCTCATTTCAAGCATTGGAAAAAATGGGTTATCAACATTTTACAATTTCATATAAAGATCGGATTTTTAGCTTTTTTGTTAATAAAAGAATCACTGCTGAATTTAAGAAAAACCTTACAGAACAAGGACTAAAATATATCGGTTCCGAAACTATTCATTATTCGGTTAATCCCGAACTTACTAAAAAATATTTGCCCGCGGCAAAAGAAATGCTTAACGACTTATGAAATTCAGCCTGATAATTCCTTTGTGGAATGAAGAAAAAAACGTCAAAGAATTAATCCGCGTCATTAACGAAAGCGATTTGCCAAGATCAGGAATGGCGGAATTAGTTTTAGTTAATAACGGCTCTAATGACAAAACTGGCGCGCTAATTGAAGAAGCGGCGAAAGAATTTCCATGGATTGTTCCCGTCAGCATTTATCCAAATCAAAATTACGGCGGCGGCGTTTACGAGGGTTTTAAACATGCCAAATCAGAAATTTTCTGCTATATTCCCGGCGATTTACAAGTGATGCCCGACGATGTGATTCGGGTTTATCGCCATTTTTGTGCGCAAAATTTATCGCAAAAATTATTTGTTAAAGGTCATCGCACCGTGCGTTTTGATCCTTTGCAAACCAGAATTATCAGCTTCGTTTACACTTTAATCGCTAATTTGGCCTTAGATTTAAGAGTGAAAGATGTGAATGGATTACCAAAAATGTTTCATCGCGAATTGATTGATTTAGTGCCAGTTGAACGCATGAAATCTTTCGTTTTTGATTCGCAAATTCTTTCCCTCGCTCGAGTAAATAATTGGATTATCCAAGAAGTTCCCGTCACTTTTCACAGCCGCCGCCAAGGCATTTCCAGCTGGTCACAGAAAAAAATCAAAACTTACATTCAAGTTTTTTGTCAGATTTTAAAATTACGCAAATTGCGTTATGATCTTGGTGTGCCGTTAAATCCTAACCAAAAATCTGAAGCAGAAATTGCAATGATGAAAAACCCAGTACGCAGCGCCAAATTGGAAGATATGGTTGGCGGCTGGTTTGTTGGTGATTTTTATCCCAGCATTCTTCGCAGCAAAAATTTTGAAGTGGCGGTGAAATTTTATAAAGCCGGCGATAAAGAAGATTGGCATGTCCACAAAATTGGCACTGAAATTACTGTGGTTTTGAATGGATCGGTTCGAATGAATGAAACTACTTATAATCATGGAGAAATGATTTTATTGGAGCCAACTCATGGCACGGCTTTTGAAGCTTTGACTGATGTAACAACTGTTGTGGTGAAAACCCCTTCGGCGCTTGGTGATAAATATAAATTTCTTTAGTGACAACCCTGTCATCCCAAACGTAGTGAAGGATCTCGTGAGTTTATTTGATTAGTTAAACCCCATCGTCATTGCGAGCGAAGCGCGGCAACCCAGTAAAACCGAACACTACACTGGGTTGCCGCGCTTCGCTCGCAATGACGATGGTTAAATCAAAGAACCCAAACTCACGAGATCCTTCACTACGTTTGGGATAAAAGTTCTGGTTATTCTTTAAAAAACAAAAACTAACTCATGAAAATCCTCAGCCATCGCGGATATTGGAAAACAGCGGAAGAAAAAAACACCGCAACCGCCATGCATCGTTCTTTCTCTTTAGGATTTGGCACTGAAACCGATGTGCGTGATTATAACGGCAAACTCGTGATTTCCCACGATATTCCTGATTCCAGCGCCATATCTTTTGAAGAATTTTTGGAAATTTATTGTAGTTACGACAGAAATCTTTTCCTCGCTTTAAACATCAAATCCGACGGATTACAAAATAAATTACAGGAAATTTTAGCCAAATTTCAGGTAAATAATTATTTCGTTTTCGATATGTCAGTTCCTGACGGACTAAAATATTTACAGCAAAAAATTCACAGCTTCACCAGACAAAGCGAATATGAAAAAGAACCTTCATTCTACGAAGATGCAGACGGCGTCTGGCTTGATTCCTTCAAAAGTGATTGGATTGAAAATGATTTAATTCTTGAACATTTAAGGAAAGGCAAAAAAGTTTGCCTCGTTTCTCCTGATCTTCACAAAAGAAATCACTTGGAAATTTGGCAGAGATATCAAACTTTACGCAGTGAAAATAATTTATTTTTATGCACTGATTTTCCTGAAGAAGCGCAAAATTTTTTTAACTTATAAGCATCTCAAAAATCATGAGCATCGTTCGCAAATTATTTTATAAGCACTATTTCTGTCACGATAAATTCGACAAAAAATATCCCTTCAACCTTACAAATCAGGCCAAAGGCTATGTTAAGAATTTCGGTGAAAAAAATCCTGACAAAACATTTTATGTAATTTGGCGTAGCTTTTTGGGATCAGGATTTTTTTCTAACTTTACCCAAGTTTTAACTCACATCAAAGCCGCCCATCATTTGGGCATGATTCCTGTGGTCGATTTCGAAAATTTCAAAACTTTATACAACGAACAAGAACCAATTAACGGCACTAAAAATTCTTGGGAATATTATTTCAAACAAGTTTCGCCTTACTCTTTGGAAGAAGTTTATCAAAGCAAAAGAGTTTATTTCTGTCACGGCGAAACTCCTTCTTATCACCTCTTTGAAAATCTTGAGCCTGAAACGATGGCCAATTTTTACAAAGGTGATTCTTACAAAACCTTCGTCGAAAAAAATATTTTTCTGCAAGAAAATGTGATCAAAGAAGTTGAAAAATATTCACATTTTTTTGAATCACGAGTTTTAGGAGTTCACTTTCGCGGCAAAGAATTAAACGTGGCGCAGCTTCATGATTTTGGCCCGACGCTTGAACAAATGTTTCGTTACACTGACGAAATTTTAGAAAAATATAAAATCGAAAAGATTTTTATTGTGACTGAAGAGAAAGATCATTTCGACGCTTTCGTTGCCAAATATGGCGATAAAATTCTGGCTTCTGATTCGTTCCGCGTCTCCAAAGTTAACGCCTATAATTTAAAAAATGTTCGCCCGCAACACCGCTATTTGCTTGGCATGGACGCTGTTGTTGATTCTTTATTATTAGCGAAATGTACTGGTTTACTTTTTGGACCGAGTGGAATTTCTGCTCACGCTTCCAAAATTGGAAACCATGAATTTACCTACTACATCAATAACGGTGTAAATTTTAGAAAGTGGTATTTGGCAAAATATGCTTATCGCGTCAAAAAACTTTTACCGCCGAAATTTGGTGGCTTGTGGGATAAAGTTACAATCACTTCTAAGTCATGATTACAATAGAAAAAGCTGTAGAAAAAGATTTTGACGGGGTCTACGAGATCTTGATGCACAAGGATGTAAACCCTTTCATGAATTATCCGATTTTAAACAAATCTGACTTCAAAGAAATATGGTTAGATATTTTTGCCCGCACGAATTTATGGAAAGATGGCGAAGAAATTGTGGGATTAGCCGTAATCACCAAAGGAACTTATCGGGTGAAACACATTGCTTATATCGACAAGCTGGCAATCAATCAAAACTTGCGTCGTAAAGGTTTAGGAACAATTTTCTTTAACGAAATAATTACATCTTTGGAAAAAGACGGAATCACTAAAATTGAACTCGGCGTTGAAGTTGATAACGAACGCGCCATTTCTTTTTATAAAAAATTTGGCTTCGAAATTGAAGGAACGCGTAAAAAATTATTGAATCGCGAAGGTGAGTTTATCGATAATTATTTTATGGCGAAGATGTTGTAATAATTTTAGATCACCATGTCTCCACAACGTCATTGCGAGCGCAAGCGCGGCAAACCAGTGTAGTGTTCAGATTTACTGGTTTGCCGCGCTCGCGCTCGCAATATAGTAAACTTAAACTAATCAATTCCCAAAAATCATGTCCAACAACACAATCATCATCCTTAGTATTTTAGGATTTAGCGTCATTTTTTTAATCATGATTTATAACCGAATCATCGCGATCAAACAAAAACGCAGCCAAGCTTTTTTTGATATCGATGTACAGCTTAAACTGCGCTATGACTTAATTCCAAACCTTGTTGAAACTGTAAAAGGTTACGCCTCTCACGAAAAAGAATTGTTGGAAAATGTCACAAAATCTCGCGCTGACGCGATGAACAGCAAAAATCTGGGACAACGCGTAAATTCAGAAGCCGCCCTCGGCACCGCGATTACAAATTTACTGGCAGTTGCCGAAAATTATCCGGCCTTAAAAGCCAATGAAAATTTTGCAAAATTACAAGAAGAACTTGGCGATATTGAAAATAAAGTCGCTGCCGCTCGTCGCTTCTTCAACAACGCTACCGCTGAATTCAACACTGCAATTCAGCAATTTCCAGCCGTGTTAGTAGCACGAATTTTTGGTATCAATTCTGAAGTTTATTTTGAAGTTTCTGCCAAAGAAAAAGAACAAATTTCCAATCCCGTTCAAGTTAAGTTCTAAAGAATTATGATACTTTCTGCTGTTGGTCTGCAAACCCATATTTGGAATAATAATTTAAAATCTTTATTACTTCTAATCTGTTTCCCAGCCTTGATTTTGTTGATGATGTTCGTCGGCGCGATGATATATTTTTACAATTATTTTGATGCTTATTACCGCTCTCTAGATTTCATTAAGGCCAATTGGTACACCGTTTTCACAGCAGTCTTAGCATGGTTTACTCTCGCCTTCTTTTTTCATCAATCGTTCGTCAATTTAATGTCGGGCGGACGCCTTGCCAACAGAAATAGTTACACAAGAATTTATAATCTGCTGGAAAACTTATGCATTTCACGCGGCATCACCATGCCCAAATTATTCATCATCAATAATTCTGCACTCAACGCTTTTGCCAGCGGACTTGGCAAAAAAACTTACTCGATAACTTTAACTCAAGGCTTGATCGACAATCTTGATGATGAAGAATTAGAAGCAGTTTTAGGTCACGAACTAACTCACATCATCAATCACGACACCAGACTATTAATTGTCTGCGTAATTTTCGTTGGTACAATCGCCTTCTTTGCCAAAATAATTTTCAGCAGAAGCGGTTTAAGATTGCTGCGTGGCATAAAAGGTCGCGCTGCAATTATCGTTCTAATTATCGCCGTTGTAAGCATTCCCGGCTATTTAATTGCCAGCTTGTTACGTTGTTCTCTATCCAGAAAACGCGAATATCTTGCCGATGCCGGTTCTGTCGAATTAACAAAAAATCCTGATGCTATCATCAGAGCTTTACAAAAAATTTCTGGCCATGCGGCAATCACAAAAATGCCAAGCGACATTTCGCAAATGTGTATTGAAAGAACAGAACCCAAAAGCTCTTTTTTCGGCCTATTTGCTTCTCATCCGCCAATTGAAGATCGTATTGCGGTGTTACAAGAATATGCCGGAGCTTCTAAATAAAGGTCATTGCAAGCCTATCCACTAAAACCGAAAACTACGGGCTTTTTATCAAAAGTTGTTACTCAACAATCAAATAAATCATGAAGAAGCTTATCTTATTGTTCAGTGTTGGTTTTTTATTCGCTAATTCTGCACTGGCAAATAATGACTGTTTTATCGCGCAAGAAAATGGTCACATTATTCAAGAAGAAGGCAATTGCAAAGCTCGTCATTCGCCCTGCTCTACTTTCAAAATTGCCATTAGTTTGATGGGATATAATGAAGGAATTTTAATTGATGAAACTCATCCAGAATTACCATTTCAGCAGGGCTATACAGATTGGCAGGAAGTTTGGAAACAAAATCATAATCCAACTTCTTGGATGAAAAATAGCGTGGTTTGGTATTCACAAATTATCACCCAAAAATTGGGAAAGAAAAAATTTCATAAATATCTCACGAAATTTAATTACGGAAATCGTGATGTTTCAGGCGATAAAGGGAAAGATAATGGACTTACCAGATCATGGCTTTCAAGCTCTCTTGAAATTTCTCCACACGAGCAAATTAAATTCTTACAAAAATTGGTCGATCGCAAATTACCGGTGAGCAAAAAAGCGCAAGAAATGACAAAAAATATTTTATTCGCCGAAGAATATGATGGCTGGAAATTTTACGGAAAAACCGGCGCCGGCGATATTTTTAGCAAAGATGGTTCACTCGATAAAACTCACCAAATCGGCTGGTACGTTGGCTTCATCGAAAAAGAAAATCGTAAAATCATTTTCGCCCGCTACATCGAAAATGACGGAAAACAAGATTATTCATCCGGCAAAAAAGCCAAATCGGAAGCGATCCAAAAATTGTTAGAATTAATTTGATTTTCGCTTCGTCATTGCGAGCGCAGCGCGGCAACCCAGTTTAGTGTAAGTTTTACTGGGTTGCCGCGCTACGCTCGCAATGACGCTAGTTTAATATACAAATCCCAAGAAATGACCGACTACAAACAACAAAAAATCGATTTCCTCGACAGCCTGCAACCTGATGATTTCCGCAATGGCGGCAGCTTCAACCAAGCTGAACAAATTATCGACCAACTTCACAAAGCGCTTCTGAATCACGCCAAAAAACAAGAAAATACCGAAGAATTTATCGTAAAAGCGGTGACTCATCTTTTTCGCAACAACTCTCCCGCCATAGAAAAAGCCATCAATCTTTCGAAAATTTATCTTGAACTTCACCAATCTTAATCATGAAAAAATTTAGAATTGCGATTATCGGCGCTGGTTTTTCCGGAGTTATTTTGGCAGAAGAATTGCAAAAATTTGCTGATGTAAAAATTTTTGAAAAATCGCGCGGCACAGGCGGACGCATGTCAACACGCTATGCCGAAGATTTTTCGTTTGATCATGGTTTGCAATATTTCACAGTTTCTGGGGCTAAGTTTCAGCAATTTCTAAATCCATTTATTTTAGCGCAAGATGTTGTGACTTGGGATGGCGACACTATTGAACTTCCATCCAATACCAAAAAACCATCGAAACCTCGTTTCGTCGCAGCACCAAACATGAACAGCTTATGCAAAAAAATTGCTAAGAATTTGGATATTAATTTGGGCATTGAAATTGCACCGCTGCAGCCCAAAGCAAATGATGGCTGGCACTTACAAGATAAAGCCGGAAATGAGCTGGGAATTTTCGATTTAGTAATTTCAACCGCACCAGTTGCTCAAACTGAAAATCTTTTTGGCAATCATTTTCCTGCCAATCAAGCGGTGATGAAACCTTGTTTTGCTTTGATGCTGGGCTTTGCCCAAAAATGGTCGCAAGATTGGGTTTTAGCAAAAGTTAAACAAAATCCGATTAAGTTAATTGCGGTCAATTCGTCAAAACCAAAGCGCAATGATAAAGTCACTTCATTGGTTATTCAATCAAGCGACACTTGGACCAAAGATCACCTTGAAGACGAGCCCGAAAAAGTGCAGGAAATTTTACTTCAAAATTTTTCTCAATTAACTGAGATCGATCACAAACAAGCGCAATATATCAGCCTGCATCGCTGGCGTTATGCTTTGGTTGAATCAAGCAAGAAACAGAAATTCTGTGATTTAAATTTGGGACTGGCCGCAACTAGCGATTGGATTTGCGATTCTAAACTAGAAGACATCTGGCTTGCTGCGATGGATTTGTGCGAAGAAATAAAACGTAAAATCTAATTATCTTTGCCCAAAATTTTTCGCGTCACTTTTGGATAAGAACCGCGCTCATCAAGCCAAATATCGACAAAAAGACGAGCCAATTTTTGATCAGAAATTTTGCCATTAAGCTTGCCGTTGTAAAACATTTCAACGCCTTGATTAGGAACGAATAAAGCCACTTTCTCGTCACCTTTTCCCGACTTGTCCTATCTAGTGCGGTAAAATCATTTCCAAGATTTTTTTAACCTCATCGCTGATTTTTGGTTTCATTATCACTTCTCGCTTGTTCACTTCGTCGTAAATTCTGGCGTTAACTGATT
>Ga0214923_10004397_pt1 | contig 17054 bp, 11 predicted proteins | sample LL1510_MetaG_FD_177993 | JGI IMG/M metagenome (GOLD analysis project Ga0214923, IMG submission 177993) | Freshwater microbial communities from Lake Lanier, Atlanta, Georgia, United States - LL-1510 | ecosystem: Environmental > Aquatic > Freshwater > Lake | place: USA: Georgia | collected... | reverse complement strand
TGTTCTAAATGATTACCATTTTCATGAAGACTATTGACATATTGTGTAATCCAAATAATATCTTTATCCATGCTTATACTGTTTATATCATTATTCTTTTAAATCAATTTTTATATTTAAAAAAAAATATCTTTAATTCATTATATAATGTCTTTATTAAATATTATAGAAAAAAAACATACGAATATACCAAAATTAGATGAAAATATTATTGATGGTTCTAAATTATTATTAGATAATATTAATAAAAAAAAAAATATAGTAAATGAAGAAATACCAAATTTTAAAGATTCATCTATTTCGCATTTATATAATATTAGAAATCTTAAAAACCCATTAGGTTTTTTTTATTATTTAAATGAAACTAATTTTATAGGTGTTTTAAGTAATGAAGAAATTTATAATATAAAAACATATAATGATTTATATAAAATATATTTAAATAATCTATTCAATGTTACTATTATAGAAATAAATATAGCTGATAAAAATATCATAAATAATATTCATCTTGTTATAGTAAAAACTTCATATTGTGAATTATTAAAAAATAAAAAGCCATTAGATATGATTAAATCAAGTGATTTTTTAAATTGTGAGCAGATAAATAATATATTTTTAACCCAGGATAAAGATGCTAATAAAATAAATTTAAATGTAGAGCAAATTACAATAAATAGTGTTATTGTAAATAGTAAGCATAAATTGTTACCAGGTAGTCCATTATATACAAAGAATATTCTTATTGGTATTTTTTATGTTGAAAATAATGATAAATTAATGTTTTTTAGAATTTCGTATTTTTTAGATTGGATATATAAATTTACTGGAAATTATGAACAAGTTAAAAATAGTTCTATTCCAAAGAATGTAATTTTTACACAAGACCATTACTATAGTATTATAATTGATTTAAATAAAAAAGTAGAAAATTTAGAGAATATATTAAAAGAAAGGGAAATACGTTCAATAAAAATGCCATTTCAAGAAATAATGGAACAAAATACAATAGCGAATGAGAACGAAACAAAATTACTTAAAATCATTGATGATTTGACAAAACGTGTAAATGAACAAGATGCAAAATTAAATTATTTATTTGAAAATTTTAAAAAAATGGGTTTTTAGTTATATTATAATTTTTACTATAAACTTATTTTTTTTTGGGTTTAGCCTTTCCTTTTTTAATTGATACACTTTCTCCTAATAACATTTGTTCATAATCTAAATAATATGTGTCAATTTGATCAGATAATTGAGATAATTCATCTCTCCAAATATCTTTCGTGTCTTTTCCTAATAAATCATCATATTCCTTTTGTTTTTTATCTAGTTTTTCTTTTAACTCATCAAGTTTTTCTTTAGTTTGAGCGTAAATTGGCATTTGAACTAAATAGTCGTAACTTGTTTCTTTACCAATAGTATTAGATAATTTTAAGAAGTTATTTTCTTCTAACATATTTTCAACTGATAGTTTAGTTTTACCACGAACATCCATTTGATTTTCAACTATCATACTTATAAATCTATACTTTTCACGTAATAAATCTAATTCATTTTTCAGTGCTCCTAATTGATATTCTTTACGTTTAGCGTAATATTCTAAACGTAATCCAAAAAATTCCATAATAATATCGTAAGGACCCGCATATTTATAGATATGAATACTACTATCATATAAATGCATATTACTATAACTTGTTCTACTTCCATCAATTAATTTAAATGTTTTTTCGAGTTCTAAGGGGTCTCCTTCCAATTCATCCAGTTTTGATTTGTCCAGTTTTACATTAAAATTAATTAAATTGTCAACACAACTTTCTTTATAACTTTTAATAAATTGTTTTTTATTAGGATTAGATTTATCTATTATATTGTCTTCTAAAAACTCTTTATATTTTTCAGTGGAGATACCTACAGGTATTTCAGTTATTTCAATTGTGGTGGGGTCGATAAGTCTATATTTGCCTTTTGCTACATATTGTGTGTCAGCATTTAATTTTAATATTTCGCCTTTAAATCCGCAATACCATGGTTTAATACCAGTCATTGGTTTACCATCTAATAAATTTAGTAACTGTGTAATAATATCTTTTGGATGATGGGATGGCACATCACATGAATAGCCTGTTCCTATACCTGTAGCTCCATTAACTAATATCATTGGTATAATTGGCATGTAGAACGTTGGTTCAATAGTAAAACCATCATCATCTAAATACGTCATAATAGGTAAATCTTCTTGTCGATAGATAAAACTTGTAATAGGATGAAGATATGTAAATATATATCTGGCACTGGCAGCATCTTTTCCCAGGCTTAAACGCGTTCCAAAGGCACCATTAGGAACAAATAGTGATATATTATTGGAACCAACAAAGTTTTGTGCCATACCAGTAATAGTTCCTTGTAATGAAACTTCACCATGGTGATAGGCAGCATGTTCACTAACATACCCAGCAAATTGAGCAACTTTAATTTCTTTATAAAGATTACGTTTAAAAGCGCTGTATAGAATTTTACGTTGTGAGGGTTTTAAACCATCACATACATTAGGAATACTGCGAATATTATCGTAATTGGAAAAATGTATCAAGTCTTTATTAATAAAATCGTCAATAGGGACTTGTTGCTTAGTATAATCTAATACATTAAATATATCATAATTTTCTAACCATTTTTTCCGATCATCTGATCTTTTTTTATTAAAGGCTAAATCAATTGCGTTATGACTAGAATCAGTCCATTCATAATTTAATACTTTCATATCTCTAAAATATTCTTTAAATTCTGCTGCGTTACTTGTGCCTAATCCTTTGTAATATTTTACTTCATATAAATGATGATCATGTGTACTATCTTTCCATGTTTTATAATCTCCCAAATTATAAAAACTATGGGATATTTTATTTTTAAATACTTTCACAATAGGTGTAAGCATCGTAATCAGAAATCCGGCTTGTAAAAGACTAGGCCAATAACTATGAAATAAGTTCATTAGTAAACCTTTAATATGGCTTCCATCGACATCACTATCGCATAAAATCATTATTTTTCCATATCGTAAATCCCATTGTTCTTCAGGTGTATCAATTGTATATTCAATACCTGCCTTTAAGCCTAAAATTTTTTTGATAGCTTGAATTTCAGCGTTATTAATTACTTTTTCTTGGTCTGTATCTTTTACATTTAGTAATTTTCCACGTAAAGGAAACACTCCATAATAGTCGCGTCCTTCTTGTCCTAGACCAGAAAGAACACTTGACTTGGCACTATCTCCTTCTGTCAAAATCAATATACATTTTTTACTTTCTTTCGTTCCAGCCATATCAGCATCATTTAATTTAGGCAGACCACGAATTACATTTTGTTTTTTTCCATCGGTTTTTTGAAAATCTTTATTATTTTTATTTTCAACGGCATTCATAATACGTTCCATAATTCCAATTTTAGCAATTTTATCAATAGATTTATCATCAATACTTACAGAACTGCCAAATTTAGTTACGGGTGTTGTCAACGTTTCTTTTGTTTGACTATCAAATGATGGATTAGTAATAGTTGATTTTAAGAATACAAATAATTCATTTCTGATGGTTGCTGGTTTAACAATCACTTTTTTCTTTTTCTTAATATATTCAACTAAATTATCTCTTATTTGACCAACAATATATTCTAAATGCTTTCCGCCTCTATTAGTATGAATTCCATTTACAAAACTAACGTGTTCAAAATTACTAGTTGTATTATATGTTACTACTACTTCCCAACGTTCATTCAATTCCAGATAAACGCGAGGATGGTCTGATTTGCTTCCCAAATATAAATCAATATATTTTTCAAATGTTTTACATTCTATTTTGCGGCCATTTAAGAAAACAGTAATATTTTTATTTGTCCAGGCAGATATATCGTAAACGCGTTTTTCTAATAAATGTATCATATCATCAGTTAATCCTTCTAGACCAAAACGTTTGTAGTCTGGAATAAATGAAATACGTGTATATGGTTTGCTACTATAGGTTGTAATTTTTGGTTCAGTTTTATCAGTCATATTATTAGAAAATGTTTGAACATATTTTAAGTTTCTGGATTTATCAATTGTTTCAATTGTAAATTCGGTTGAAAATATATTTGCTAGTTTTGCGCCATATCCATTTTGTCCTCCTACAATTCGTTCTTCTGTATCATTATAATTTGTGCCGGTTAAAAGATGTCCAAATATTAATTCAGGAGCATAACATCCATGTTCTTCTATTTCTACAATATGAATACCATCTCCATCATTATAAATAGATATTTTACCTGTATCTTTTTCAATATCAACTTTTATATTGGATACTCCAATGATACTCATATCGCCTTGATTTCGTTTTACGGTTAGACGTGTATCATGGTCTGTAGCATTTACAAGAATTTCATCAAATATTTTATATAATCCTGGTATATATTCAATATTCTTTTTAACAATCATAGGTTCGTCCGGATTAGAATAGTCCATAATGTGCATTAATTCAGTTGTTTTTTCAATTGAACCAATATATGTGCTAGGTCTAACTAGAATATGTTCTATATGCGTAAGTTTTTGATATTTTTTTTTATCTTCTTCATTTACATTATCTATAATATTTACATTTTCTATATTAGTTTCTTGAATTGGATTTTTTGGTTTAGGCATTATAAGATTATAATTACTTTAAATTCATATTCTTTTTATATCAATTTTTTTTGATATTTTTTTTGATATTTTTTTTTGATGGAATATATCAAAAATATGTGAAAAATAGTAAATTCATTGAAAATCTGTGTATTTTATTTTTTTAAAAAAATACTTAGGAAAAAAATCTTTACTAATTATATAAAAAAAATAATGGCTGCTGATTATACTGTTGCTGAAATGAAAGTTAATTTTGATAGACTTAATGCTAAACGCGCCGCAGATGGAAAAGCTGCTCTTGTTGTTCAACCTGATGGTCTTCATGTAGATCTTGGAAACGGTGCTCTTGGAACTTATGTAAAAAGAAATAAGAAAGATGGCACTCCCTTTGCTAAATTTTCAATTGTTGAAGGAGCGCCTGACGCTTATTTAAATAGAATTCACACTCCTAAGGGTCAAAGACAAATGGGTAAACCTCTTTCTAGAGAAAAAGCGGTTGATGCCTTTAATAGATACTACAGAAGACGTGACTACAAATCCCCCGGAGATAGACAAGCAGCTATAACCCGTGATATGAACTATTCTCCTTCTCGCAAAGGTGTTAGGGATCCTTCTCGTATTTGGGATACCACTCGTTATTTACGTAATCCTGGTCCCCTTGATTACCCCGGTGTTGATGCTGGCCCCCAATTATCTAAATCTAAAGGAAACACTGGTGCTTTAGCTGCTTGGAGAGCTCAAAATCCTAAGGGCAGTGCTACTCTTAAACACTATAAAAAATCTGCTGCACATCCTGATGGAACTCGCCGCAGTAAACGTCAAGTTCTCACTGAAATCAAACGTAGATCCAAGACTAAAAACCAGGCTGGTGGTAGTCCCAATGGCAGTGAAGATGAGGAATGCGTATCCCAAAGCACTTCCGAATCTGAAAGCGTTTCCTCAAGCGAAGTTACTGTTGATCAACAACCTGCTGAAGAAGCTTCTCAATCCGGAGGCCGCGCTGTTTCTCTTAAAACCGCTGTAAGACTACTTAGAAATTATTATTCAAACCGTTATCAAAAATAAGAAATATTTTTTAAAAATTGATATTTAAAAAATATATTACTTATAAACATAATAACTACATGGAGGACGATATTATTGAGTTTATAAAAACAAATAAAAGTCAAGGAAAGAATTGGACACTACATGAATGGAAAGAACAATTATTAGAAATGATATCGCTTGTATATCACAAAAAAGACTATCATCCTTTAGTTATTGACCAGATTTTATGTTATAATATTCCTAAATTAAATAATGGTAGATTTATTTTTAAACTAGATCGTGATAGAGATAAAAAACAATTAAAAAAACTATTAAATTTACCAAAAAATAGTGCTCAAAATTCAATAGAATGGCATCTTAAACGACATAATCATATAAATGCTAGTGAAGCAAGTGAAGTATTGAATATAAGTTATAAAGGTATTTTAAATAAAAAGGTTAACCCGTTTGTTTCTAAACAATCTTCTGGATTAGCGGCACAGTTAGGACACAGATATGAACCAATTTCTATTATGGTTCATGAATCAATGTATAATAAAAAAATTTATCAATTTGAAAGTATAGAACATCCTGTTTATACATTTTTAGCAGCAAGTCCAGACGGAATAGATGAAGATGGAATTATGAAAGAAATTAAAAATCCAAGTAAAAGAGAGATAATAGGTGTTCCTAAACCAGAGTATTGGGTTCAAACACAATTACAATTAGAGTGTTGTGATTTAAATGGTCTTGATTTTATTGAATGTTCAATTAAAGAATATAATTGTATTGAAGACTATAATGATGATTTAGTAACACAATACAAAGGATGTATATTAGAATATTGGGATAAACATGAAAAATGTAATCGTTTCTATGGTAAGTTAAATCAAAAATTAAATGAAATTGAAAATTGGAAAAATCAAATAATAAATGAAATTAATAATAGTTATAATGATACTGAACCTTATATAAATATAGTATATTGGAAATTAGAAAAATATAGTAATTTTCGGGTTTATAGAGATAAAATGTGGTTTAATAGTGTTTTACCAAAGTTTACTTATTTTTGGACAGAAGTTTTATTATATCGAAATTTAGGTATTCCTGAAAATATGATTGTTAAAAAACGTAATTTAAAAAACAATGATAAACTTACAGATGAAAATGTAAAATGTTTAATTGAAGATGATGATTATTAATTTTTTCTTATAAAAAATTGATATATAAAAAAATAACTATAACAAATAGTAGTTTTAAAATGGGAGTTCCTTATTATTTTAAATATTTAACAACTAATATTAAAGACTGTGTAGTTTCACAAATTAATAATTTACCAGTCATATTATATTTAGATTTCAATAGTATAATCTATGAAGCTAAAAATAATATTAGTGTTCGTTCAAAAGATCAAGATTCAGCAAAATTTAATAAAAAAATTTTAATTGAATATGCTATATGTAATGAAGTAATTTATTTATTAGAGAAAGTAGTAAATTCAGTTGATGTTACAAAGTTAAAAATTGTTTACATCGCAATAGATGGTGCTGCTCCTATGGCAAAAATAATTCAACAACGTCAGCGTCGTTTTAAAATGTCTTTTTGGACAGATAGTATTCAAAAGATTGCGGATGAAGAGGGTTTTGATAAAAAAAGTCTTACCTGGGACACTAATGCTATTACTCCTGGAACTAAATTTATGGATAGGTTATGTAGCCATCTTGATGGTTATATTAATTTAATCAAAAACATAAATAAAAATATTGAATTTATTTTAGATAGTAGTAAAAACTTTGGTGAAGGAGAACACAAATTATTGAAATATATGGATAATCATAAATTAGAACATCATAATTATCAAAAAGTTATTTATGGGTTAGATGCTGATTTAATTATTTTAAATTTATTACGTGGTTATAATAATACATATTTATATCGTGAAACAAGTTATTTTCCTTTTGAACCAGATACTCCAAGTGAATATTTATATATGGATGTATCTGTAATGCGTAATAGTATTGTCAATGATTATTGGCAAGATGGAATGGATAGTAAAGAACGTTTATTAATTGATTATGTCTTCTTGACATTTTTATTAGGTAATGATTTTTTACCTAATTTATTCATATTAAAAATACAACAAGGAGGATTTGAACTTTTAAATGAATTATATATAAAAGGTTTTAATCGAATAAAGTGTCATTTAGTGAACAAAGATTTACATATAAGAATTGATTTTCTTCAATTTATATTAAATGGATTAAGTAAAGTAGAAGATAAAATATTGACTGAAATGTGTTATGACCATCGTAGATTTAAACCTTATTTGAATCCTAAATTTAGTAATTATGAAAGACGAACATCTTTATTAAATTTTTATCCAACAATGATAGCTGAAAAAGATACTGTTCAAATAGGTCAAAAAGGATGGAGAGAGCGTTTTTATAAATATTGGTTAGATTGTGAACCTGATAATGTAATGGTAAATGGGATGTGTGAAAATTTTATAGAAGGATTATCTTGGATTTTACAGTATTATATGAAAGGTTGTCCAAGTAATCATTGGTATTATAAATTTCCTATAACTCCAAGTATAAAAGATTTAATTAGTTATATTAGTTGTATTAAGGAAAAATATTATATCAAAGAATGGTCTGTTGAAAATGTAGATAATGAGTTATGGGCAGTTTATCAGTTAATGTTAGCAATTCCTAAAAGTAGTATTAAGTGTATTCCTAAACATATGAGGACTATTATAAGTCATAGATATTTTTGGTATTTATTTCCTACAACATTTAAACTAAAAACATTATATAAACGATATTTTCATGATTGTTATGCTGTATTACCGCGTTTAGAACATAATATATTAGATAACATTAAAAATTTATTGAATGTTCAATAATAATAACATTTGAATATAATATATTTAAATTAATGACACAACTATTTAAACAAACACCAGATAATATAATTTTATTAAAAATTTTAAATACGCTGGGTATAGATGAATTTAAAGAAGAATTTAGTTTTAGAAAGAAAGATTTATTTTCATTGGGAACAATTGATAAAATGAAATTAATAGAACATGATTTACGTGCGTTTTATTATCCTTGCAAAGCTAAATTATATTTAGAAAATATTGATGAAAATAAATGTGTAACAATCATACGACAATTTTTGCGTTCATTTGGTTACAATTTAATAAGTAAAGAAAAATACAATAATGGGGAAAAATATATCATTTATAGTCTATCCGCAGCACATCATATAAAATCACCTAAAATAAAAATTATTAAATTCAATCTATAATTTAGTTAGATTTATATGTGTTTTTAAAATACTGTCTGGCACTAATGAAATAGTATCAATTTCTTCTTGAACTAAAAATTCAGCAAATTCAAATATATCACTTGGACCTTGACCACAAATACCAATTTTAATATTATTTTTTTTACAACTAGAAATAGCCATTTGTATTAATTTTTTTACTGCCAAGTTCGTTTCATTCCCTATATATGAAAGATGTCCAGCATCTCTATCTATTCCTAAACATAATTGAGTTAAATCATTTGATCCAATCGAAAATCCATCTACATATTGACAAAAATCATCTGCTAATAAAGCATTTGATGGTATTTCACACATTAAATATATTTTTAATCCATTTTTATGTCTTTCTAATCCAAATTCTTTCATTGTTTCAATGGTAAGTTTACATTCTTCAACCGTGCGACAGAATGGAAGCATTACAATTATATTATCTAATCCAATTATTTGTCTTACATATTGAATAGCATCACATTCTAATTTAAAAGCTGGTTTAAAAAAATTACTATAATATCTAGAACAACCTCTAAAACCTATCATTGGATTTTCTTCATTGGGTTCAAATAAATTACCCCCTAATAAATCACGATACTCATTCGATTTAAAATCACTAAATCTAACAATAACTGGTTTAGGATAAAAAGTTGCCCCAATTTTAGCTATGCCATAAGCTAATTTTTTAACATAAAAATCTAGAGGGGTTTCAAACCCACGAGCTCTCATACCAATTGTTTCTTTCATTTCTAAACTAATCTTTTCTGGATTGAGTATCGATAATGGATGTATTCCTATAGAATTTGCTATTATAAATTCTTCTCTGGCAAGACCCACACCTTCAATCGGATAATTATAAAATTTAAAAACATTATTTGGATTTCCAATATTTAACATCAATTTCGTATGGATATTGTTTAGAGAAGATAATGTTGTAATGTCAGTTATTTTAACACTATATGGTATATTACCATCATAAATATATCCTATTTCTCCCTCTGAACAACTCACCGTTATATACTGATTTTTTTGTAAAATAGTTGTAGCATTGTTACACCCAACAATGCATGTTTTACCTAATTCTCTAGAAACTATAGCGGCATGACTTGTTCTTCCACCACTATCTGTAATAATTGCACTTGCTTTTTTCATTAATGGTTCAAATGTAGGATCAGTATATTTTGACACCAAAACGTCACCCTCTTTAAATTCATAACTCTCCTTACAATCTATACTTGTAATTAATTTAACATTGCCACCTGAAATACTATTACCTACAGCAATACCATTACATAAAACGGTGATCTTTTTATGTTTTTCAAGTAAGTATTCTATAAATTCTATTTTATCCGCTTTTCTACTATGAATTGTTTCAGGTCTTGCTTGAACTATATATAATTTATTTGTTAGACCATCCAATGCCCATTCTATATCTACAGGACACCAACGTTTATATTTATCTGAATAATACTTCTCGATTATATGTATCCATTTAGCCAATAAAGTTATATTTTCTTCACTTAAACAAAATAGATTTTTCTCTAATGTACTTGTATCAACTATTTTAGTTTTTTGATCTGGATTATCATGGTAAATCATTTTATTATTTTTTTCACCAATATTTTTATCTATAATTGGGTAATTATCTAAGGTTTTAAAGACAATAAATTCGTCTGGTTTTACTTGACCAGATACTACCATTTCTCCTAATCCCCAACTACCATTGATAATAACAACATCTCTGAAACCTGTATCTGGATCTATTGAAAATGCTACTCCACTTGAACCAATATCACTTCTTACCATTTTTTGAATACAAACACTAAGTTTAATAGTATTTTTAAAATTCATAATTTTTCTATATGAAATAGCTCGGTCCGTATAAAGACTAGCAAAACAAGATTTTATTTTATATAATAATAAAACAACACCTCTTATATTTAGATAAGTATCTTGTTGTCCAGCAAAACTAGCATCTGGAAGATCTTCACTAGTTCCAGAACTTCTAACGGCAACATCTGTATTTTCTTCTAAATATTTTAATGATAAATTATTATAATATTCAATAATACTATTTTCTAATAGTTCAGGCATTGTTCCAGACAAAATCATTTGTCTAATTGTATGACCATTATTTGTAAGATTAGATAAATCGTCTACATCAATATATTGTATTATTTCATCAATACGATTGTTTAAATTATTATATTCCATAAATAAATCAAACGCATTTGAAGTGATAATAAACCCATAAGGAACCAATATATCTCTGCTAGATAAATTTTTAATCATTTCACCTAGACTGGCATTTTTTCCACCTACTAATTCTAATTCATCTAATCCAGTAGTATCTAACCATTTACATAAAACCATTCTTGTTATATTACATCAAAATAAAATAATTTTGTAAATCGAAAAATGATATAACGGAAATAACCATTTTAATTACGTTCTTAATACTTTTGCTAATTACTTTATTAATTGATAATAATCTGATTACATCAATGACCCATATTTATTTTTTTCTAAAAGAATTCTACGACGTCTTCTCTAGGTGTAAATTCGCTGTTAGTGTTAAATAAAATTAATATTTATAAATATTAGTCTATGATTGTGTAAATTTCTTGAAAATTAACATTAGTATTTTCATTTGGATAACCTATTGGATTACATAAAAAGGGTGTTTGATGAATAATTACATTTGATGGGGTGTGAGTATGTCCATAAATCCAACATTTTATTTTATTATGATACACATCTATACATTTATCCATATCACAATAAAACCATTGGTTATAGTTAAGCATATCGGGTGTTTTATATTTTTTATGTATTAGGCTAAATGAAGGAACATGGTGAGTAATTACAATACAATTTTCATTATTTTGTAATGTATTTTCTAAAAATGCCACACTTTTACTATTTAGATTATTATACATAGTATAATTAAAATTAAGAATTTGGTATACATCATTTATATTATAAATAGGTTCAATAATTTTTGACCAGAGTGTTGTGCCAATAAAACAGTAATTATTATACAATTGATAACTATTATTTAAAAAACAAATGGTATCAAATTGTGAAAAATAGTCGGTTAAATATGTGTTTATTTGGTCTATTGTATAAGAATTATTATAATATTCATGATTTCCGGCAATTACAAATGTTTTCTTAAAATTTTGACTAATAAATTTCATAAATACATCATAATTATATTTATATGGATTACCTATATCTCCTGCTAATATACATATTTCATCGTCAGATCCAATTGGAATTTTTTTTATAAATTTTTGAATTTTATTTGGTTTTATAAATTCTAAATGTAAATCGGAAAAATAACGTAATTTCATAATTTAATAATTTATTGTTTATATTTTATATTAAATCAAATTTATCTATTTTTTATATAACACTGATAATGTATGTTTTAATAATTAACAAAATATATTATTAATTATTATAACTAGAGCTCTAGTTAGAATAGGCTAAACCACCCATACCACTCATGATACGGAGAACGTTGTAGTTAGTGGCATATACACGAACTTGGCAAGAACGAGCGCCAACAACAGCTCTGGCAGTAAGTTGGAGTTGAAGAGTAGCGTTGTCAATACGAGACATGTTGCATGTGCCACTGGGTTGATGTTCTTCAGGTTTAAGACCAAAAGAATAAACATTGATACCAACTGCGGGGCAGTTAGTGTGGTGTTGGTAAGGTTGAACAAGATTGAAGTAGCGGCCTTCACGTTCAGAAAATCTGTCATGACCGTTAAGTTGGATCTTGGCAGAAGCAACGGGGTTAAGACCACGGTCCAAAAGATAATTTCCAGATGAAAGACCAATATTCCAAGCAGTAGCTAGAGCAGCATTGGCAAGATTGGCAACTTGGGGATTACCGGGAAGATTAGAGTTTTGGACAAGACCAGGGGGTTGACCACCAATAGAGTTATCAAAACCAGAGCCTTGGTCAACAACGGTTATACCTTGTTGAGTGCCAAATAAACTTTGTGTCATAGAACCAGCACCTTGAAGTAAGCCACTGCCAGTAAGACCTTCACCTAGAGGATTTTGGGGAGTGCCAGTGTAAGGGGTAAAGTCAAGGGCATCAGTGTAGTTAAACCATTGGGGTCCACCAACAGCTTGAGTATCAGGGATAGAAACGTTGGAGTCAGGTTGGACAACCCAGATAAGTTCCTTAACAGGGTGGTTAAAGTTGAGTTTAATCTTGTTAGAGGAAGAGTTGACAGATTCAGCACCGGTAAATTGGAGTTGTTCGATAAGGTATTCGTGAGAAGTTTGAGCAAATCTACGACGTTCATCAGTGTCCAAGTAAACATAATCGACAAAAATAGAAGCGGATTTAAGAGAAGGAAGTTGAAATGAGGCACCAGAACCATTAGCATTATACCAATAGCAAGAAGTAGCACTGGCAAATGTAAGATTGATCTTAACTTCGTGATATTGAAGAGCGATAAGAGGAAGAGCAAGACCAGGGTTGCGGCAAAACCAGAATTCAAGAGGGATGTAAAGAGTGGTTTCGGGCATACAGCTGGTAAGATCACAGTCACCAAAAGCCATATTTTCAGGTCTTAAATTGACATTGTTAGGGGCAGTGACGTTATTATTAACAGTTCCAGAGATAGGTTGGACAAGACGAGGAAGATTGCCAACCATAGAAGCATAACCGGCAGCGTGTCCAGAAGGTTGAGTAAGTTCATTCCAGATGTGAAGCCAATCACCATAGTGACGGTCAATACGTTGACCACCGATTTCTACATCAACACTTTGTATCATGATGTGTCCAACCCAGTTTAACCAACGAAATTGTTGAGCACCAGAAACATTGATACGGGGAAGAGTAGCTTGAAGATAAACACGATAGATTAAATCACCATTACGTGAAATAGTGCATGTTACTTTGCGACCCCAGTCAGCAGCACCGTTAAAGGTTTGTTCAATTGCTTCCATAGAAAAGTTAGTATGACGTTTATAAGATACTTTCCAGAAAGTTATTTGAGGATTGCCCGTAAGATATATATCTTGAGCACCGTAAGCGACAAGTTGCATGAGACCACCACCCATATTGTGTTTTTTATATTATAAAGCAAGAAAATTTTTTTAGGAAAACGCACTAATAATGTATATTAGATAAGAAAAAATTTATTTTATTAATATATATCCTTAGTATAAATCATTGATTTTTTAAAATTTCAGCGTATATAAAATAATATTCTCTATTTATTAATTTACACATTTTATTTATTTAATAATAAATGTTAGATACTTTTCCTTATCATTTATATGTATAAAAAATGATAAGCAAATATGAAATAAAAATATTAATGGAAAATTTACGTAAATGCTATTTTTTAACATAAATATGTAAATTCGTTAATTTTTACTTAAAAATGAATAAAACAAAATATTTACAAATAATTATTTCTAATGACTAGACAAATATTCTTAATATAGATGTTTTTTAATTAATTTAGTTAAATTAATATTTTCATTTCCATTTCTATTTTTTTTAAATTCTAATGTATTTTTATTAATCATTTTTAGGTTCCAACCATCCTTAATCATTCCATATATAAATGATATCTTAATTAATTCAATTATAATATCATTATTAATCATTTGTATATTTAATTATATTTTATTTTCTATTCATTTATGGACGAATTCGTTTAAATTATTATATATTGAATTATTTGATTTAAAAATATATCAATAAATTCAATATATATTAAAAATAATAAGTCTAAAATGTTATTATTCAATAAAGAGAAACAAAAGAAAAAAGACTTACAACCGGTAAATATAGACAATAAACATCAAGAGATTTTAAAATCATTTGATTATCACAAAAAAATACAACATGATTATCAATTAAAATATGAAAATATTAAGAAAAAATATGATAAAATATGTTCAATACCTAATACAAAAATTACCGATGAAGAACTAGACGAAAAATTTAAATTGAAATGTGAATTAGATGAATTGGAAAAGGAAATGAATTCAAATGACAATTTAACACAATATTATGTTAATACAGGACATATACTTTTTAATTATTATAATAAATCGAATTGTCAAAATGAATTAACAGATGTAGATAATAAAAATCCATTATCTAAATCAATATTAGATTTTTTTAAACAAGGTAGTATTGAACAACCTAAAATTCCGCCTGCTCAAATAGTTGCGCCTAATAATGACATGAAAAAAAAAACAATGACAAAAACTCAAATGTTTGATAAATATATGAGTTATGTAGATAGTAAATATATTAGTGATAAGGATAAAGAAGATGATATAGAAGTATGTAAACAATGTTATCAACAAAAGCTTTTTGTTCATGCAGAAGGACTACTGATATGTCAAAAGTGTGGAGACCAGGACTATGTATTTATAGATTGTGATAAACCAAGTTATAAAGAACCACCAAAAGAAATAGCCTATTTTGCCTATAAGCGTATAAATCATTTTAATGAACATATATCTCAATTTCAAGGTAAAGAAAGCACTGAAATACCGGATGAAATATATGAACAAATAAAACGTGAAATTAAGAAAGAACGTATATCAGACTTAACTACAATAAAACCTGAAAAAATTAGAGAAATCTTAAAAAAATTGGATCTAAATAAGTACTACGAACATATTCCACATATAATTAATCATATTAATGGCATTCCTCCGCCCAATATTACAAAAAGTCAAGAAGAAACACTAAGAGTAATGTTTAAAGAAATACAAATTCCATTTATGAAATATTGTCCACCTGAAAGACAAAATTTTTTATCATATACATATGTTTTACATAAATTTTGTGAATTATTAGAATTAGATGATTTATTAAGATGTTTTCCATTGTTAAAATCACGTGAAAAATTACAAGAACAAGATGCTATATGGGAAAAAATTTGTAATGATTTAGGGTGGTGTTTCTATAAATCAATTTAAAGTAGTAAAATATCGACGAATATCAGGTTGTTCATTTTTATGAATTCTATCCTTATTTATTTTTTTACTTATAGTGGGATCTTTTTCTACTAACGATTTTTTAGAAACTTTGATAACATAATTGTCACTTTCTAAACTAATATCACTTTCAGTGCTAATAGATAACTTATCCATTTCTTTTAAAATTTTTTTATCTATATTACGATAAAATTCAATAACTTTAGGGTGACATTTTATACGAGTAGGATCAAAATTTAGGATAGATAATCCTTCTAGAGATCGAACACGACTAAGAGCAACATAGATTTGACCATATCCTCCACTTCCGGTGAATACATTTTTACCTATATCAACTATAGCTAAGTCTAGTGACATTCCTTGGGAACGATGAATTGTGCATCCATATCCTAAGATAAGAGGTATTCCTGAAGCACTGGCAATAGTTAATCCTTCGTCAATTTCCCAAGTGTGTATAGCTATATTTTTAATTTTACCATTTGAAAATATAACTACTGGTTCATCATTTTCATTAAAACTTTCTACTCGTCCTTTACTGCCGTTAACTAGTCCTTCATCTACCGAAAGATTTACAACTAAAATTACTTGACATCCTATACATAATTGAATAGTATCGTCTATTGGTAACTGAGCCTTAATTTTTCTTTCAATTTCGGATTTATTCATTTCAACCGATAATGGATTATCTGTATCACGTGTTTCAACAGATACTGTTAAATGATATGATTTTATTTCTTTTTCATTATTAATTTTACTAAAATAACGTTGATTTATTTCATTTGCTTTTTCTCTTGTTGGAAATAATTGAACAGGTTCAATACCATACGGATTATCTAGTGGCTTTCTAAAACGATTTATTAGAACACTTGTAGTGTCTTGGTCCGATATACCCATTCTAATTTTTTGTAATGTTTCAATAAATTGCATGTCACTTTGTCTGTGAATTGTTTTAAAATGAATTACTTGAATATCACTGGCTTCCCATTCAGGTGTTTCAAAACAGTATTCTAAGTCATGATGTAGTATATGTTGCTCTAATATAGGACCTAATTGA
>Ga0214923_10004396_pt1 | contig 17054 bp, 12 predicted proteins | sample LL1510_MetaG_FD_177993 | JGI IMG/M metagenome (GOLD analysis project Ga0214923, IMG submission 177993) | Freshwater microbial communities from Lake Lanier, Atlanta, Georgia, United States - LL-1510 | ecosystem: Environmental > Aquatic > Freshwater > Lake | place: USA: Georgia | collected... | reverse complement strand
TGTGGAATAGTAATTGATAGAGACGTAAATGGCTGTAAGAATATCTTTAAAATATTTAAATACGCATTAGATGGAAAACCGAGACCTAAAGCGTATTGCAGAAAAAAAATACAACCTAAAGAGAAGTCTAGGGAAACCGTGAAAGTCGGTATTACAAAAGAATTGGTTGTTTAGTTACCTTAAAGGTAATAAAACACAAAAACAAGAATTAGACTTAATATCCAGTTTAATTACAGGTGTCCCATTTTTGAAAATTCGACTGTAAAATCTAATCACTTCTTAAAAATCATAGGTCAAAAAATAAAATTAAAATTTTATTTAGTTAAATAAATATGTCTCATAGCAATTATAAAGTTATACAACTTTGTTTCAATAAAGAAACACCTAAATCAAATTTTAATTTAATTTTAAAAATTAATCCAAATAATGATTATGATTTTAATATGATTTTAACTATATCTAATGATATACATGTAAAGGAATTTGATAAAATTCTGAGTACTCATAATATTATTTCTGTAATATACAATAATAATTCAAACAAATATGATTTTGATACAAAAATAAGTTATACTCTATCTGATAAACCTTTGATAATAGAAGATACTTATCAAAGAAACAAGGAAATAGATAATATAATTAGTGATTTACTTTCTTACATGGAAAATTTTAAAAATGAAATGATTATAAAAGAAGATGAAATGAATTTAAATGAAGATAATGAAATGAATTTAAATGAGGAAATGAAAGTTAAAGAAGAAGAAGATAATGAAATGAATTTAAATGAGGAAATGAAAGTTAAAGAAGAAGAAGATAATGAAATGAATTTAGAAGAAGAAGATAATGAAATGAATTTAAATGAGGAAATAAAAGTTAAAGAATATGATGAAATGAATTTAAACGAAGAAATGAAAGTTAAAGATGATGAAATGAAAGTTAAAGAAGACGAAGAAATAAAAGTTAAAGAAGAGAATTTAAAAGTTAAAGAATATGATGAAACAAATCTAAACGATGAAACGAAAGTTAAAGATGATGAAATGAATTTAAACGATGAAATGAAAGTTAAAGAACATGATGAAATGAATTTAAACGATGAAATGAAAGTTAAAGAAGATGATGAAATGAATTTAAACGATGAAATGAAAGTTAAAGAAGATGAAATTGTAATTATAAAAGAAGAAACGAAAATTATAAAACCAAAAATAAAAATAAAAACACCGGATGATGAAAAAAAAAATTTTTTTAACAAAAAGAAACCAATTATTGAAACAAAACTTTTAGAATTACTAAACGATTCTAAAACAAACAATTTTTTGAACAAAACAATCAACACAAATAACGAGAAAAATGAAATAGAAGATAAAATATTATACCATTTGAAATTAATAACTTTATCTACGATGGATATAAGTACTAATATTATTTTAATCGTTACAGAATTAATGAAGTTTATAGATAATTATAATTTAAAAGGAATAGAAAAGAAAAATATAATCTTATCAACAATAGGAAAATTTCTAGAAGATGAAAATTACCCAAATAAAGATTACATAATTAATACAATATGTCCTGAATTAATAGATATTTTAGTATCTGTAGACAAAAGAAAAATAATGATAAGAAGAAATGTATCTTGTTTGTCGTCATGTTTTACGTCATAATTTTTTATTTATAAAAATACATTTATAAATAAAATGTCTAAAAGAAAAAGAGAGGACGAAGTTGATTTACTGATTAATTCTTTTAATAAAAAAATAAAAATAGATAAAAAACGTTCGCTCAAAGAAGAAAATTTCGTTTCAAATAAAAAGATTAAGATTAATAATGATTTAGAAAAAGAAAATCTTTTTCTGAAAGAATGTTTGAATTCTTTATTGAATGAAATTAACACATTAAAAACACAAAATGAATTTCTAAAAGAAGAAAATTTATTCCTAAAAAATAAAGATAATCTTATTGATTTACAAATATATCCTCTTGCGTAAAATAAAAAAAAAATATATTTCAATTAAATAAAATGGACACAAATTTTCAAAATATCAAAAGACAACTAATGTATAAAAACAGGGATAAACCTGAAATAATAGTTTCTGACGGCGCAACTGGACCAACCGGACCTATGGGGTATCAAGGCATGCCTGGAGAACAGGGTCATAAAGGAGATATTGGACCTACGGGTAATATTGGACCTACTGGTCCGCAAGGTCCTGAAGGTGGTCCAACGGGGTTTACTGGTTACACAGGATTCACGGGATATACAGGCTATACAGGACCACAAGGAAGTGAAGGTAAACAAGGTCCCACAGGTCCACAAGGTCCGACAGCAAAAGCGAATTCAATGACATTTACAAAACTTTCAGAACAGATTACAAGTCAAACAAATAATACTAAAGTTTATTTAAATAATTGGATAAAAGATACATCAATACTAGATGAAGAAAATATATTTGATTGTGAAAATGATTTAATAAAAATTAACAAATCAGGTACATATTATATATCTATTACAATTAATGTTTCAAATCTCTTATTAAATTATGTTTCATTTTATTGTTCTAATTCTAATGATGAAAAAATAAATACTATAAGCACGTCTGGTATTAATGGTCCATTAATGGGTTCTGGTTCGATTTCATCTTATCTAAATGGTATTGTACAAGTAAATGATAATTTTGTTTTAAAAATAGTATCGGATAATATTTACGGTTCTTTGAAAATTAATAAAGATTGTCATATAACAATTTTTAGAATTTAAAAATTGAATATCTATTTAAAGACAATTTAAAATTATAAAATGTCTGATTATGCATTATTTGATGACGCGTTAAAAGAATATGAAAACAAAAATTTACATGATATTAAGGTTGATGATATTAAAGTTGATGATACTAAAGTTGATGATATTTGTGACCATATAAATGTTTCGGAAGAAAACGGATTTATTTGTTGTAGTGATTGTGGTATTGAAATTGATAAAAACATATATCAAGATAAAGAATGGAGATTTTACGGACAATCAGATAATAAAAGAATTTCAGATCCTAATAGGGTACATCTTCGTAAAATGGAAGAAAGAAATATTTTTAAAGACGTCGAAAACATGGGTTTCAGTGATAAAATTGTTTATTTTGCTAATCAAATATACTTGCAAGTTACTAACGGACAAATATTCAGAGGAAACTCACGGAAGAGTTTGATTTTCGCTTGTATGTTTCACAGCTTTAAAATTCATAAGCTTCCGCAGACTCATGAAAAACTTTTATCTACATTTGAAATTTCTAGAAAATCCGCTTTAAGAGGTATAAAATATGTTAATCTTAATACTCCAAAAGATTCTAATATTCATACAACATATATTACTCCTATCAATTTAGTAGAAGAAATAATGGATAAGTTCAGCGCCACTCCTTCTCAAAAAAGCGAAGTCTTTAATCTATATGAAAAAATTAAGAATAAATCTTCTAAAATCAATAGATCACGTCCACAGTCTGTCGCATCTGGATTAGTCTTTTCTTGGATTTGTATGAAAAATTTAGACATATCTATCAAAGAATTCGCTAAAAAAACTGAATTAAGTGAACTTACTATCCTAAAAATTGCAAAAGAAATTTCTATCATTCTTAATATTCCATTTCTTGTTTAAAATTATTTATAGTAGTATTTCACCATCATTTATACCTACTTTAAAAAATATAAATATTTGAACTGTATTTATATTTAATGGAAATCTATTTTAATTCATCTAAACGAATTAAAATACATTTAATTTACCGATTTTTTTATCTAAATATTTTTTTCATAATAAAAAAAAAATTCATTAGAATAAATGGAAGATATTATAGATTTTTTACCAATATATCCAGATATTGATGATGATAACTTCAATACTAAAATAAGTCAAAAAAAAGAATTAAATGACTATAAACTAGAAAATTATGAAAAATTCCCTGAAAAACCCGGTGATTTATTCAACCACCAAAAACTAATCTCACGATTTTTTTCTTCTAATACTCCATACGATCAATTATTATTATTTCATGATATGGGAACAGGTAAAACATGTACATCTGTTGCATGCATTGAACAAATTAGAGAAGAAACTTCAATATTTAAAAAAGCTTTTATATTTACCAAAAGTGATTTATTACATAAAAATTATAAAGATGACTTGATATTAAAATGTAATGAAAAAAATAAATATTTTAATGGAAGAACATCACAAGGTAAATTAAGTTATGCTAAAATAAGTAAATATTACGAATTCAAAACATTTCAAAAATTTGCGTCATATTTATCAAAAAAAACAAATGAATATATTACTGAAAATTATTCAAACACCATAATAATTATTGATGAAGTTCATAATATCAGATTTTCAGGCGATGATAAAGATGATAAAATATATAATCAATTTCACAAGTTTCTTCATTTAATTAAAAATTCTAAAATTTTACTCATGTCTGGAACACCTATGAAAGATACATTTGATGAAATCGCTGATATAATGAACTTGATTTTACCATTAGATAAACAAATGCCTACTAAAAAAGATTTTATAAAAAAATATTTCATTACTGAAAATGAAAATAAAGTTGATAATGATATATTATATTCTCTCACTGATGATACTTATTTAATTAATCATTTAAAATCTTTTTTTAAAGGTAGAGTTTCATACCTTAAATCAATGCAATCTTCTTCTATTATTAAAAAATTTATTGGAAAAAACTGTTTTGGTTTAAACAAATTGATTGTTTATCCTGAATCTATGAAAGAAATTCAAAATACGGGTTATGTAAAAGCATATGATAAAGATAAAAAAGATAAAAACAATGATAAAAGAAGTAGTTTTGATACTAATTCTACATTAGCATCATTATTTGTTTTTCCTAATGGTTTATACGGTGAAAATGGTTATAAAAATTATGTTGAAAATAATAAATTAAACGATGATTTTATAAAATTTATTGAAAAAGAAGGTACAGATCCTAAAAAAATGTTAAGTCAAATATCCAAATGTTCAGTTAAATACGCATTTACTATAAAAAAAATTTTGGATAATGTTGAAAATCCTGATCGTACACAAAGAAAATGTATGTTTGTTTATTGTAATAGAGTATCTAACGGTGGAATAATTTTGTTTGCACTACTTTTAAATTTATTCAAATTTTCAAATGCTACAAGTCAAAATATAAATAAAAAAGATAAACGTTATATTTTAGTAAAATCAGAAAAAGAAGGAGAAGGTAAAACCCTTAGTTCTAATATTATAAAAAATGTTTTTAATTCTTCTAAAAACATTTATGGTGAATATATTAGTCTTGTTATAGGTTCACGTATTTTATCTGAAGGATTTTCATTATTTCATATTCAAGAAGAATTTATCCTTACACCTTATTGGAATTATTCAGAAACAGCTCAGGCTATTGCAAGAGGAATCAGAAGTGATTCTCATAATTTATTATTAGATGGTTTTGAATTTAATCATCTTAATGGATTAAAAGAAGATGAAATACAAAATATATTAAAAGAATTAAATATCAAATCTTCTTCCAGAGAAACTAATATCAATAATATTATTAAAAATAAAAATTATATTAAACAATCTCCTATCAAACCTCAAATTAATATATATTTATTAGTCGCTATTCCAAAAGATGAAAAAACATCAATCGATATTAAAAATTATAGGAAATCAGAAATCAAAGATATTAATGATAAAATTATAGAACGACTTATTAAAGAATCATCATTTGATTGTTATTTTAATTATAAAAGAAACAGATATAATGACAGTTATAATAATTTACGAGAATGTGATTATACGTTATGTAATTACAAATGTGATATAAATAATAATAACCAATTAGATTACTCAACAGACCTATTATATTATCTCAATGAAGATAAAAATAATTCAATTAAAAATAAAATTCTCGAAATTTTAAAAGAGAAATATTTCTTGACATTAAATGATATTTATTTGTATTCAGAATCACTTAAAATCAATTATAAACAATTTATTTTTTTCTTATTTCAAATTATAGATAACAAAGAAATTGTTTATAATAAATATGGATTGAAATCATATTTATATATAGATAACGATATATTTTATATTTCTGATTCAAATATAAACAACAATCATTTATCAATATATTATAATATGAATATAAACATTCAAAAAGATTTTAAAACATCAAACTTAATATTAAATAAACAGTTAGACAGCAATTTTATTGAAAATCTATTTAAAGAAACTAATTTAGAATCAATTATAAATAAGATATTAGAATTAAACGTCGAGATTGTTGAAATTCTTTTAGAACAAATCATTATATCAAAAATAGAAAAAATAGAAAAAGAAAAATCTTTTGCTGATTTAGTATTTGATAATTTTTTTTATAAGTACTGTCTCAAAATAGATGATCAAAATATATTATATATTTCATGGTTGCAATGCAATAAACATAAAAAAGATAACATTAGAACTCTTATTAAAACAAAAAATAATAATTTACAATGGGTCGATTATTCTGATTCTGTCTCTAAAGAAGTTCCAAAACCTGATTTTAAAAAAAGAATCGAAAAACATATGAAATCTTCTATGAAATTTTTTCAAGAACATTTAAAAGCATTTGAACAAAAAATCGGATACTACGGATTTTTAACTTATGACGAAAATAAAAATGAAAAATTTAATATTGTTAAAAAAAACGAACTCAAAAATAAAAAAATTGAAGCCGTTAAAAAACCTAAAACAAAATCTAAAAAGAAAGATAAAAACGAAAATGAAACAATCGATTTAAGAAGTATCAATACCGGAAAACTATGTTCAAGTTGGGAAGTTTTAGATTTGATTGAAATAATACTTTTGCTTAAAATACCTATAAATACAAAAGAACTTAATGAAATTAATGTAAAGGATATACAAGATAAAAAAATAAGTGCATTTATTGAATCAAAAAATATTACTGATGATGAAGATAAAAAAAAAATAATATATTACAAAAATTTAAAAAAAAAAGAATTGCTATGTGATATTATTCTTAAAAATTTTAAAGAAAAGGAATTAATTTTTTACTATTTCAAATATTAATTTAGAGAACTATTTTTTTAATATAAAATGACTGAAAATATAGATGATACTATTTCTAAAAATTTTATATTATCACCATCAGAAACTAACTCCGTTAATTTATTAAGATATTTTAGAACAAATAATCTTTTTAACATCACTACTTTACTTTCTGAATATTTTGAAAATATGTTTCCTTATTCTACTGATATTAAAGATGAATGCTCTATCAGTTATTATTATTCTAATAATCATTATAAATCATATGATGTACATGAAAGATGTTTAAATATGAGGGGATTAAATCAAAATATTGCCTGGCGTATGTTATTTAACCAACATTTTTCTATTAATCAAGTTGCTGATAGATTTATCTCTTATAATAAAGATATTGTTAATTATATTACAAATAAACCTAAAAAAGATTTTCCACTAGTTACTCTCACTATTACTACTTGTAAACGTTTTGATCTCTTTGAAAAAACTATGAACTCTTTATTAAATTGCGTTGACATAGATAGTATTGATTTTTGGTTTTGTGTCGACGATAACAGTTCAAGCGAAGATAGAGATAAAATGAAATCTTTATATCCTTTCTTTAACTTTTATTTTAAAAATATTAAAGAAAAAGGTCATCCTCAAAGTATGAATATCATCAAAAATTACGTAAAAACTCCTTATATTTTTCATCTTGAAGACGATTGGAAGTTTTTTGTTAGACGAAATTATGTCAAAGATGCTATTGAAGTTATTGAATCTAATAAATCGATCGGTCAATGTTTATTTAATAAAAATTACTCTGAAATTGAAAGCGATATCGATGTAAAAGGTGGTATTTTTAATTTAACTAATAGCGGTTTCAGGTATTTTATTCATGAATACTGTAAAAATGAAGAAGATATTAAAAAATGGACGGCTAAACATGGTAATTGTAAATCTTCTTCTTATTGGCCACATTGGAGTTTAAGACCAAGTGTATTTAAAACTTGCATCTTTAATGAATTAGGTGATTTTGATGAAAAAGTTTCACACTTTGAAATGAATTACGCTCATCGTTATGCTTCTAGAGGTTATGTTTCTGCTTTCTTTGAAGGTATTTATTGTTTACATACAGGGCGTCTTACTTCTGAAAGAGATGATGAAACTAAACTTAATGCTTATAAATTAAATAACGAGGCTCAATTTTACGGTAAAGAAGAATTATTCACTGACAAGAATAAAAATTTTAAATTCAAAACTTTCGTTGTTAATTTAGATAGACGTCATGATAGATGGCAAACTTTTATTAAAAACGCTGATAATTCTATTAAATTTTTAAATTATGAACGATTTTCAGCAGTTGATGGTAAGAATATTAAAAACTCTTGTCAGTTGCAACAAATTTTTGAAAATAATGATTATAATATGCGTAGAGGAATGGTTGGTTGTCTTTTGAGTCATGTTAAATTATATACTGATTTGATTAACTCTGAAAACGATTATTTTATTATTCTTGAAGATGATATTGAATTCACTCCTAATTTTGAAGATAAATATAATAATGTATTGTCTCAATTATCCGATAAATCTTGGGACTTTTTATTTCTTGGACACCATGTTAAAGATAAGAATAAACAAAATGAAGAATTAAACAAAGATAAAACACCTGTTATTACTAAAAGAAACGCTTATTGGTCTTTCTTAAATTCTCTCGGTGGAACTGGTGGTTATATCATTACAAAACAAGGTGCTATCAAACTTCTTGATTTTATTAATAAATCGGGTTCTACTAATGGTATTGACACTTTAATTCAAAAAAGTGCTAATGAACTTGATATATATTATACTAATCCTCATTTAATATTCACTGATTGTTATAGAGGTGATAATAATTTAGATACAGATATTCAATTTGATTATAGCAATGATTTAGTTTTATCTCTCGAACAAAGATTACAAAATGAATTGAATTTTTTTGATAATAATATTAATCTTATTTCTGATTTGGATAAAGCAAAAGAATTATCTTCCAATAAATCTAATAAAGATTCTTTTTATTTTATATCTACCAATAATGTTGATGATATTATTGAATGTTGTGTTCATCCTTATTATACATTAGAAAACAAAATTATTTTTGTTATACCTAATAGTATTAATGTAAATAGATATTTTCATCGTTTCAAAAAATTCGACAAATATGATATTTCAGATGTATTGTGATTTTTTTTAATACTCCATAAAAAGAAATAATGTATCTTACAGTCGAATTTTCAAGAATGGAAACCTGTTATTAAACTAGATATCAGTCAAATTCAGTAGTTTATTTTAAAATGGAACACTCAATTTTTAACTTAATAATAGCTTGAATAATTTTAATATTTATTTAAATTTTAAACCGAATAAAAGTTTAAAATTTGTTTTCAATTTCAAGTAAAAAGTCAATAATGCTGGTGTTTTTAATCATAATTTTTCTAAACAACATATTTCATTTGTTTCTTCAACCATTTTTAAATTCTTATTCTTATTCATATATTCTTTTAAACAATCGCTCTTATTCAATACTATCATTCCATTTTTATTTAACATATTATAACATTTCATTAATAACATATAATAATCAAAATCATTCAAATTCATTTTACTACATATTATAATACCAAACTTTTTTTTTTCTAAATGAATTGTTATTAAATCATTTATATCTTTTTCTTTAACATTGTTTTCTAAAATTACATATTCTTCTTCATCATTTTGAACTATTTTTGTATTAGATTTCATCTCTATTCCTATACCCCCTATTTCAAGAGTTGTATAATTTTTATTATTATTCTTAAAATTAAAATAACTCATTATATTCTCAAAATTAAAATTATTATTCTTTACCTCATATTTATCTTTTAATATATATTTAAGAAAATCATTCGCTCTTGTCTCCCATGATAAATTTTTAGCCCAATCATAACTTTTATTTATATAATAATTCTTCTCATCCACGTTTTTCTCATCAAGAATATAAAATAATTTATTTAACGCTTCTTCTTTCCATTCTTTCGTTGTTGGATCTCCTTTTATTATTAACCCTCTATCACTTACTGTATTTTGTAATGCACCTGCATCATTTGTTATTATTAATGTACGCGTTATTGCTGATTCTAATGCCGTTAAACAAAATGTTTCCAAAAATGTACATGGATAAAACCATACATCCGATGTTAACCAATTTTCGGCTAATTTGTTTTTATCCGTCCATCCCTCGTAATATATTCCTTCTGGATGTTCTAACATTAATTCTTTTATTTTTTTTATATCATCTGGTCTTACTGAATTTATCCAATTTCCATCTAAATCTGTATGAATATGTAACATTGCTGACGGATATTTTTTATATATTGTTGACCACATTTCTAATAATGGTAGTAATCCTCGATTTGGAAATGAAGAATAAATAAATTTATATTTTTGTTTCTTCAATGTCTTATTAAATAATTTAAAATCTATTCCATATCCAAATGGTATTACCAAATCTTGTAATGTTTGAAACATATTTTTAAACACATCACAATGCCATTCGGTTAAACATATTATGTTTTTTAATTTTTCGTTTCTTATTATTACTTCTCCATTTGGTATAAGATCATGCAATATTAAATATACATTTTCTACGTTTCCTTTATAAGTCGTCGGTAAATATTCTGGATATCTACTTATTATACTTGTATGTATTTGATTATTTATTATAAACGAATAATAATCTGATATTTTTCTATATTCAACTCCTTCATATATTTCATTATAATTACAATTACAAAATACTATTACATCAAAATATCCTTGTAATTGTATATATTTTGACATCTCTATTATGAATGTCTCGGAACCTCCTACTCCTTTACTTTCTATATCTTTTCCTGTCCATTTATCAAATCCTCCGTCCGCCAGAAAAATCAAATATGGTTTTTTATTTTTTAATAAATATATACTTGGTGTCTCTTTTTCTAACAATAATAAATGCGTTATTATTTTATCCCAGCATTTTACAGTATAATATTCAGACGAATCATCGTCTTTATTTTTTGTTAAGAATAAATTACTACATTCTTTACCTAATTTTATATTATCATTAATATAACTTAACTCCACTAAAAATTTCGGAAGATAATAAAATGATAATGTTGGTTTCAAACTATATTGACAATGTATAGGATATCCTACTTCAAATGCTTTTTTCATATATTCATATGCTGTTTTATTATCTTTTTCTAAATAATAATGTATACCTAAAAAATATAAACTATCAGGTCTAGAAGGATCCATTTCGTACGCTCTTTTATATAATTTCTCACATTCTTCCCATGATTTATTTAATTTGAAATTTAATATTCTGGCAGCTTCAAAACATGCATCTACTCTTTCTTGAATAAAACCGTGATCTGGATGTTCTATTCTTTTTATAAAAAATTCATACGCCGATTCATATCTTTCTAATAAATTATATGTCTGTCCTAAATAATATAACGCTCTTGAATCATGTGGTTCTTCTTCGACCATTTCATATAATATTTTTAAATCATAACTTTTTCTATCCATTGTTCTATTTTCCATATAATCTGAACGATGGTCAAAAATATACGCATGTTCCATTGGTACTATTACATTCATATTATTTACCGGATCTATCACTTCGTGGATTTTATATTTATATCTTAATTTTGTTGCCGATTTTATTATTCGATTTGAACCATATTCTGAATCATTACTTTTTATAAACATACTAAACGAATCGGAAAACTGGTCACCGCGTACTGTTATTAAAAAATTTGTTATGTTTTCTTTGAGAATATATGTATCATCTAACATTATTACAAATTTACATTCTGTTCCTACCAAATCAAGACATCGATTTCTACTGTCTCTAAAATTTATAAATGGTTCTTGATATAACTGTCCTTTTTTCTTTCCTACCAATACTTTATTTATTATGTTTATTGTATTATCTGTACTTCCTGTATCTAATATTGTCCATCTATCTATGAAAGGTAAATTTTCTTTTAATATTGATTCAAAATTATCACCAGCATCTTTTACTATCATTGATAAATGTAATAAATTATCGTATTTCAATACATTGTCTTTTTCTAAATAATATGAAAATTCTTTTAGAAATGAATCATTTAATTTTGACGATACATGAATGGATAAACTTGAATCGTGTAATGTGTAAGATATATAATTTTCTCTCTTAAAATTCATACTAGAATGACATATTAAAATTAATGGATTATCATCATCTTCTAAATTTATTAAGATATTATGTATATATAATACATCATAATTTTTATTTTTAAAATCACATATTATATTATCTATTGAAAATTTTTTTACATTTTTCAATAAATTTATTGTTTGATTTTCGGTTGATATTACATTAACTTCTTTATAAGATGGCGATGTTTTTATTGGTATAAAACCACCATGAGTGATGTTTATACATTTTAGTTTAAAATCACCTATCAAAGCAATTTCTTTTAATAAAGAGATTATTCTTTCTTGTATTCCTAATGATTCAAGAATAATTAAATTATTAAATTCATCATGAGGTACTTGAACAAATTCATTTTCTTCTACTGAAAATTCTTCCTTGTTTATTACTTTTGTTGTCATTTTGAATAAATTACACTTTCTTTATAAATCATTTTTTTCAATTTATAATTTAGTAAATTATAAATTCATGAAGAATTAGCAATTTACACACCTATTAACCCAGTTGTTGTATTGCAATATCCATCATTAGTATAAATTCCAGGTAGCTTAACTCCATATATATCAACTTCACATGGTTTATTTCTATTTTTATATAAACATTCATTATTTACGGTTTCATATTCGTTTGGTCTACTTTTACATTGGTCTTCTACACACATCGCACCAAATCCATAATCAACAATTTTTCCTGGAACATTACCGAATAAACATGGGTTGCCTATTTTCATAGAAACACATTTACCATCAACTAAATTATAATCTTTTGCACATTGATTATTTGAATTTTTAATACAATCACCAAATTCATCGTATTTTCCTATAAAATTAGAAAGAGTTGTTGTACATACTTGATCCTTATTTTTATATATACATTTTGATGGATTTCCAGACACAAAATTAAAATTAGGTTGACAGTCTACTTGACTTTTAGGACCAGGAAATTCAGGCGGGCATTCAGGTTCAATGTCTGGATTTATTAACATAGCATTAGTAGGACATTTTCCATATTTATTATATTTATAAATAATACCAAGTTCATCAGTTCTACATATTTTACATTTATCTTTATAAATACAAACATTATTTATTTTTTCAAAATTTGATTGACAATCATTACTTTCTAAACAAGATCCATTTTCAGAATATTTATATAATAAACCAGGTATAAAACCAGCACATTCTTTGTTGTAATCATTTGATATACATTTATCATTATTTTTTGTTGTTCCTTCATTGCATATACCATTCCATATGCATTTTCCATTCTGAATTATACCTTCTCTTTTACCATACTCACCTATTGTACATCCATCTCCTTCTTTTTTTGTAGTTATACCACGCATTGCATCCTGAACATCCGGACCAAATGCTTTTGTTTCCAAATAATCTTTATAAGATGTTGAACCATCTAAAACTAATGGAACTAAAGCACTACCTGGTCCTTTTCCTTCTATAAAATCCTGTGCCGTATTTTCCAATGCTTTTTCAACTTCTTCCCCTACTTTTTTTAAACTATCCAATGGATGCATTAGTGGATATATAACATATGTATATAGAAAATAACATCCAATTATTATTAAAATTAATACCAATAAATAATAAATTTCCATGAAAACCATTTATATTAATAAAAGAAAATTTAAAAAGAAAATATTATATTATAAAATGTCTATTAAAAATTTGAACGATATCTATGAAGAAATAAAAGATTTACAAAATGAAAAGCAATCTATCTTTGAAATCATTAAAGAAAATGAAGAAAAAGTTTTTATAATTGAACAAAAGATTAAAAAATTAACAAATCTATTTCCATCTTGTTATTCTTGTGGTAAACATTATCATCCTAAAAATATGAGCATTGCAACGCAAGAAGATGTCGATGAATATTATGATAAAAATGAAGGATATTGTGGTCCCGAAATCGGTGAATATTATTGTGGATGTTAAATATTTTTGAAAGAAGAAATAATTAGATTACAAACACAATTAAAAGATAACGATATGGAAATGAAACATTTGAAATCAGTTTCCGCTCCAAAAACTATTAATAATCAAAATAATAAATATACATTCTTAACTCCATTCAATCTAACGAAAGAAGAAATCAAAGAAAAAATAGAACAGAATTTTACAAAAGATCATTTTATGAATGGTCAAAAAGGTGTAGCAGATTTTACGTATAATAACCTATTATTAGACGAAAAAAAACAATTAAATTATTTTTGTAGTGATACAAGTCGTAAATTTTTTTGCTACAAAGATGTAAACGGTGAATTGAAAAAAGATATCAAAACTAAAATGTTAACAAATTTTATCGCAGATGATATAATAATTAAATCAAATAATATATGTGATAATGCTCTTTCAGATAAAAGTTTAAATTTAGATACATGTCATAAATACATAATAAAAAATTTGATATCTTAAATATGAAAAATGATAATAATGAATTCACTGCTACTCTTTCTGTTTTAACATGTAATCCCCCACAAAATACTGAAACAAAAGTAGAAGATATAAGTAGTGATGTTATATTTGAAATAGATGAAGAAGATGAAGAAGATGAAGAAGATGATGAAGATTATGTATATTATACATCAGAATATTTTGAAAACCAAGAGAGGCTTTTAAAAGAAATGGATAAAGATTCAGTGTATTATAAATTCTTTGAAAAACAATTGATGGAAAAAAGAATTCAAAACAACATTCAAGTATAATAATTTTTATTTCTAAATTAAAAGTATTTGTAAAGATTTTTTTCTTCTTGTATTTATCAAAAAATTAAAATATTAAAATATTTTTTTAATATAAAATGATGATTAGAAAAAAATCATATAAAAAAGTACTTAGAAAGTCAACTAGAAAGTCAACTAGAAAGTCAACTAGAAAGTCATATAGAAAGTCATATAGAAAGTCAATTAGAAAGTCAAATAGAAAATTAACTAAAAATGATGGTGTTATTGTTAATAAACTTCCAGATGAAGTATTTAGAAAAGAAGTAGTCGGATATTTAAATAATAGAGATATAATAACTTCTTTAGGACCTACTAGTAAACGTATTGATACATTTTTTACAGATAATAGAAAATATAGAAAATATAGTTTAGTAGGAAATGAGGCACTTAAATATATAATGTTTGAAAATATTAGAAATCGTATAAATAGAAGAGGAACTGTTATATATCTAAGGTTAAGTATATATGATTTCGAATCAGATAATTTAGAAATTACTGAAGAACTAGATTTAAGTGTTTTAACAGGAATACATGAAGTAAGTATTATCGGAATAAAAGAAATAACAGATGTGAGTGCTTTATCAACAGTACACACACTTACTCTTGAATATATGGATGGAGTACAAGATGTGAGTGCTTTATCAACAGTACACACACTTACTCTAAATTCTATGGATGGAGTACAAGATGTGAGTGCTTTATCAACAGTACACACACTTACTCTTGGAATGATGCTTCGAGTAGAAGATGTGAGTGCTTTATCAACAGTACACAATCTTACTCTTCGTAATTTACCTCGAGTAACAGATGTGAGTGCTTTATCATCAGTACACAATCTTACTCTTATGCATATGGATGAAGTAACAGATGTGAGTGATTTATCAACAGTACACACACTTACTCTTAGGGATATGACTGGAGTAACAGATGTGAGTGCTTTATCAACAGTACACACACTTACTCTTAGATTTATGAATGGAGTAACAGATGTGAGTGTTTTATCAACAGTACACACACTTACTCTAAATTCTATGTATGAAGTAACAGATGTGAGTGCTTTATCAACAGTACACACGCTTACTCTTGAGAATATGCCTCCAGTAGAAGATGTGAGTGCTTTATCAACAGTACACACACTTACTCTTGGAATGATGCTTCGAGTAACAGATGTGAGTGCTTTATCAACAGTACACACACTTACTCTTGAATCTATTTATGAAGTAACAGATGTGAGTGATTTATCAACAGTGCACACACTCACACTTCGTAATTTATCTCGAGTAGAAGATGTGAGTGCTTTATCAACAGTACACACACTTACTCTTGAACGTATGTATGAAGTAACAGATGTGAGTGATTTATCAACAGTGCACACACTCACACTTATTGATATGCCTCAAGTAACAGATGTGAGTGCTTTATCAACAGTACACACACTTACTCTTGAATCTATGTATGGAGTAACAGATGTGAGTGATTTATCAACAGTGCACACACTCACACTTATTGATATGCCTAGAGTAACATTTTGAATTGTTAAATTTTTTACATTTGTTAATACAATTGTATCTAGTGCCGGCATATCTATAATTGTAAGTGTGTGTACTGTTAACAAACCACTCACATCTGAAAAAGATTATTCTAATAACGAAGATATTGAAGATCTTATATTCTAAACGTAAAAAGAAATAATATTAAAATATATGAAAAATACAGCCGTTTATTTTTAAATGGGACACTCAATTTTTAACTTAATAATAGCACTTGAACTTTAACTTACAGTCGAATTTTCAAAAAGCGGACACCTTATTCACCCTGGTTTAATCCAATAGAAAATATATTTGGAATAATAAAAAATCAATATAGAAATAATAAAAATATAAGCATATCATTTTCATATGTTAATCACATTCATATTATAAAAACAATAAATTCAACCACAAATAAAATATTAAATAATTTTTATTTATAATATACTTTATTAAAAACACCCATAT
>Ga0214923_10004395_pt1 | contig 17055 bp, 13 predicted proteins | sample LL1510_MetaG_FD_177993 | JGI IMG/M metagenome (GOLD analysis project Ga0214923, IMG submission 177993) | Freshwater microbial communities from Lake Lanier, Atlanta, Georgia, United States - LL-1510 | ecosystem: Environmental > Aquatic > Freshwater > Lake | place: USA: Georgia | collected... | reverse complement strand
TTCGACCAGATTCACGACCGTTCCACCTTTCAAAGCACCATTCCTCTTAATGACTATACGAGTTTAGCATCTTTCATTACCCGTGCACTCTCGGGAGAACGAAACGTACTTTGGCCGGGTTCCACCCGTTGGTTTGCCAAAAGTTCAGGAACTACCGGGACACGCATTAAAACCCTTCCAGTTACCCAGGAAAGTTTGGAAAACAACCATTACGCGGGAGGAAAGGACCTTTTGGCCTGTTATCATGACAACTATCCAAACCGTAAATTGTACTCGAAAAAACACTTGATTTTGGGAGGAAGCAACAGTTTGGAAACCAACGACCAACAAACCATCATTGCCGATCTATCAGCGATTATCATCGATAACTTACCCTTTTGGACTGAATTCCGCCGTGTTCCCGAGAAACAAATTGTGCTCCACGCCGATTGGGAAGAAAAGCTGCACCGCATGGCCGAAGCAAGTATCCAAGAAGACGTGGCCATTATTGCAGGTGTCCCAAGCTGGATGACTTTATTTTTGGAAACGGTTTTGGAAAAATCCGGTAAGCGACACATTGCGGAAGTGTGGCCGCATTTAGAATTGTATATTCATGGAGGGATGAGTTTACATCCCTATAGAGCTAAACTCCAACAACTTATCGTTCATGAAGGCATGCACTACGTGGAATCGTACAACGCCTCGGAAGGGTATTTTGGACTTCAAGATTCTCATGCGTCGGACGAACTGCTCTTGCTTACCGATTCATCGGTCTACTACGAATTCATTCCTATGGACCATTACGAAGGATTAAATTCTTCCCTTGTGCTTTCCCTGGACGAAGTCGAAAAAAACACCGAATATGCGCTGGTTATTACCACCAATGCCGGGCTTTGGAGATATATTATCGGCGACACCATCACATTTACTTCCATGTATCCCTTTCGATTTAAAGTCACAGGAAGAACCGCACACTACATCAATGCCTTTGGCGAAAAAGCGGTAGTCATGCATGCAGAACAAGCCCTTGCTTCCTGGTCTTCTGAATTCGGGCTTTTGGTGGAGAATTATACAGTTGCCCCCTACTTTGCCTTGGTCGATGGCAATGGAGGACATGAATGGGCTATCGAGTTCAAGACCTTTGTGGAGGTAACGCCCACGATGGTAATGCGGCTAGACGAAATCATGCGGGAAGTAAACAGCGACTACGATACGAAGCGTGCAAAAAATTTGAATATTCTCCCCTTGCGCATTAACACCTTACCCAGTGGAACGTTTTTTGCCTGGATGAAAAAAAACGGTAAATTCGGAGGACAGCACAAAATTCCACGACTCCAAAACAATCGAAAATTAATTGATGAACTCTTTGCCATTACCATACCTTAAATACGCGTTTATCCTTTTCGTTTGCTGGAATACCTGTGCACAAACAAATTCGAAATCCAGGTTCACCTTGGAAAAGAAAAACACCCTCACCATTCCGCTAGGCACGGAAAAAACATTCATCGACTACGGTAATAATTTGTTCTTTATCGCCAAAGATCAAATCGTTCGGGTTTCTCTGGCAACAGGTATCAAAAATGTACAGAGCCTCAAGGCTTGGCAAGACATTGACCAAATTGCAGCCATCAACGCCATGAAAACAGTCGTTTTTTCACAAGTGCAACAACAGCTTTGTTTTACCGACAATACGCTCAGCGCACAAGGTGAATGTTTGGATTTTCAAACTTATGAATGGAGCAATGTTACCGCCATCGCTACCAGCAAGCGGCCGGATATGATTTGGATTTACGACGAATTAAATAGCCAAATCTTGCTATTCAACTTCATGCGAAGACAGGTCATTCAATCGGTTTCAAACCTGCGGGGTTTGCATGGATTGCAAGACCCCCCCACATTGTGGGAAAACGAAAAAGGTCTGTGGTTGGCCACCGCGAGTGGTATTGTACTGAAATTCGATGATTATTTGAACGTCGTGAGCCAACATCAGCTGCGTTTTCAATCGATGGTACCCTATGGAGAGGGCTGTTTTCTCTTGCGCGACGGAAAAATTTATTTTACCAATTTATACCAAGACGAACAATGGGTGGAAGACCTCGCCCTGCCCACAGTTTCCAGCAAACTACATATCAGCGGGAACCAGTTGATTGTTGAGCACGAAAAGACCTTGGACGTGTTTATAATTCTAGCACCCTAAGGTTTGTGGTGATGGTATTATTCTTAACTTAGTTGCCTAATTCTTTTTACGATGCATATTGCTATTGCCGGCAACATTGGCGCTGGAAAAACCACATTAACTAACATGTTATCAAGACATTATGGTTGGGACACGCACTTTGAGGATGTGGAACAAAATCCGTATTTGAATGACTTTTACGAAGACATGCAGCGCTGGTCGTTCAACCTTCAGGTGTACTTTTTGAACAGCCGTTTTTCTCAAATTCAGGAAATTCATTCCCAAGACAAAACGGTCATTCAGGACCGTACCATTTATGAGGATGCTTACATTTTTGCGCCCAACCTCCATTCTATGGGCTTAATGACCACAAGGGATTTTGAAAATTACTTTTCCTTGTTCAACCTCATGGATTCTTTTGTTAAAGCCCCCGATTTATTGATTTATTTACGCGCCAGCATTCCTACCTTGGTGAACCATATCCAAAAGCGCGGACGTGATTACGAGGAAAGCATTCGTCTGGATTACCTGAAACGGCTAAACGAACGCTATGAAGCTTGGGTTTCCACCTACGACAAAGGCAAATTGCTGATTGTAGATATCGACAACAATAATTTCACGGATAACCAAGAGGATTTAGGGAAAATAATCCAAGCCATCAACGCAGAAATACACGGCTTGTTCTAATGGCTAGCATAGTAGTCACCGGTGCCGCCGGTTTTATTGGTGCTTGTCTCGCGCATTATTTTGCTGACCAAAAGAAATACGATGTCATTGAAGTGGACGATTTTAGCATCATAGAAAAATCGGCGAATTTTCAATCCCACACGCCCTTTATACGCATCGAACGAACCGATTTTCTTACCTGGTTTCAAGCGCATCCAGAAGGTATCGACGCGGTAATCCACATGGGAGCACGCACCAATACCACCGAGCAAAACCTAGCGATACTACACACCTTGAACCTCAGGTATTCTCAACAAATTTGGGAAATATGCACACAACATAGCATTCCATTGGTGTACGCCTCCTCTGCCGCAACCTACGGAAATGGGGAGCATGGTTATAGCGATGCCCACGAATCACTTCCCTTATTGCGCCCCATGAATCCTTACGGTCAATCCAAACACGATTTTGATCTTTGGGTCATGGCGCAAGCGAAATGCCCACCATTTTGGGCAGGACTTAAATTTTTCAATGTATACGGACCCAATGAATACCACAAAAACAGGATGGCCTCTGTGGTGTTTCATGCCTACCACCAGATCAAAACCACGGGATCCATGCAACTATTCCGCTCGCATCGACAAGGTATTGCAGATGGATACCAATCAAGGGACTTTATTTATGTGAAAGACATTCTTTCTGTCGTGGACTTCTTATTGGAACACACCCCTAATTCGGCCATTTACAACCTTGGTTCTGGCGAAGCGAATCCGTTCTATGCTTTGGCCACTGCTACCTTCGAAGCCATGGATCTTCCCCCACAAATCACCTTTATTGACACGCCCGAAGACATTCGGTCCAATTACCAGTATTACACCTGTGCTGATATGGGGAAATTAGTAAGGAGTGGGTACCAACGGCCATTTTATTCTTTGGAGGAAGGCATTAAAGACTATGTCCAAAATTATTTGATTCCTGGAAAACACCTTTAATGGAGCTGAAAGCACTTGCGTCCTCGCCCCAAGCGCACACTCACCATCGCCCCCGTATATACATACCAATCTTTTGTGCTTGGATTACCTCGGTACCCATGGCGCGATTGATCTAAACTTCGATTGGAAAGCAGTGCCGCTTGCTCCCCATTGGCTTGGGCTAAAACATTAGGATCTGCATAGCTGGATGATTTTACATCGTCCAAGTAATCGGTAAAAGTTTTTCGGATGGCGAGGTCAATGTTGAGGGTCACATTTTTACCAATTTGCGCTTTGGCACCCACGCCAAGCGGTAAGCATAGTTGAAAATTACTGTAGGTGCCTTTATTGCTAAGGCTGGTGCCTTGACCTTCCGTTCCTAGGGGCCGCAATGCAACCGTCTCCCCGTTGAGCGTCGTGGTAGGGTTCATATAAAACATGCCCATCTGCGCCAACAAGTAAGCAGTTCCTTGCACTTTTTTCTTCCCGTTCGTGCGCCCGAAATAGAAACTCGTATAGTAAAACTCAATTCCTCCAGCCACTTCCTTGATGTCAGATTGGAAGTTCAAGTTGCGGTTTATCCGAATCGGGTTGCTTGCGTCTTGATCATTTGCTTCTACCGAGCCTTGGGTATAATTAAACCTCAAGGACATGCGTGTAAATACATTATACCGATACATCAAACTGAAAGCCCATTGGCTTCGATAGAAAGGGACATAAGGATTTAGGTCGCCGATGTAGTACATTTGACCTAAGGAAAGGCCTAATTCGGATTGGGATAAGAAGGTGGCTTGTTGCCCGTAAGTTACCGATGACATGCAAGCTATGGCCAAAGGAATAATCCCTTTAATCAGCCATCCATGAAATAACCGTCGCGTCATCGGAAACACTAACGAAAGAATAGTCATTTTGTTGCGCTAAAGCATTAACCGATTGACGGTGTTCTGTCAATTTTTTCAGAGGTGTAAAGGTAGGTAATTCCCAAATTTTAATGGACTTGTCACGGCTGGCACTTATAAGAAAACTCCCACACCTGAGCAGGTCATAAATCACGCCTCGATGTGCAGGGAATTCGCACAAAAGTTCCTTCTTACTATTCCGCGTCCAAGAGCGAATATAACCATCTTTTCCCGCTGTAATGATCGTATCATCCTTACCAAAAACCATGGCGTTTACCCCTTCCTTGTGCGCGGTCCAGCTATCTTCCACTATAAAATGCAAGGGGTCAAAGGTACGTATTATGCCATCTTTCGAAGCGGAATACAAATTGCCATCTTGAAGGCAAAATTTCAACTTTCGCAGCTTGTCGCTGGCAATTTTTTCCAGATAAAGTAATTCGAACGTTGTGGCATTAAAAACCGCGAGGTTCCCAGAAGCTAAGCCCACATAGTAAAAATTAAAACGGGTACAGCTTTCCAAAGAAAACACCCCGTCGTTCGGAAAAGTAAACGAAAACAGTTCTCTTTTAGAAAGGGCATCAATGACATAAAATTCTCCATTTAACAGACCGAGTAAAAGATGATTCGATTGCGTGTAATGGAGGCACATGCAGGTATGCGAGGTATGAATAGCAAAGGAATCAAGCGAAAAATCCTCGGAATTCGTGCGTTTGATGGTTTTATCGGCAGCTCCCGTGTAACATTTATTTCCTCCAGCCGCCAGGGCATAGATTGGATCCTGATGCGCCAAGATTTTATGTGCGAGTGAAAATGGCACTATGCTTCAGCCAAATCCAACGAATCGTCCTCGTTGACGTGGCGAAGGCGTTCAGCGTAGTCTTCAGGTAAAAACTCAAAGAAGGTATCTCCGCGCAAACCGAGGCGCAAACATTCCAAGGGAATCACATCATTAGGACTGATATTTCCTAAATTCACGTTGGCACCAAAAAGTTTAATGAACCATACTTGTTGGTTTTTCTGGGGGGCCTCCCATAATATTTTCGTCGGATCGATACGAGCTATAATATGGTTAATCAATAAGGTATGTGCGGTGCCATTTGGGCGAAAGACCCCCACGTTACCGGCTTCCCTTCCTTCTGCAATGACCTTCCAAGATCCAGCATTCAATTCCGCACGCATCCAGCTCACCCACTTGAACGGGGAAACGATGATTCCTGAATCTTTGGAGCCCACTTCGGAGAGCACGGTGCGGTCTTTTGCCAATTTCTTGATGACCTTGCATTTCTCCTTGTGTGGGATAATAATAGAGCCGTCCGAAACTTCCACCAGGTCCAATTGCAAGCGATCAAGCAGACGAAGAAAGTCATCGAAACAATTACGGGCATAGAACGCTTCAAATAAGGTACCACCTAAATACGGACGTAAACCTGCTTCTTTGTATAATTTAATTTTTTCTTCGAGGTGCTTTGTCACCATAGAAGTACCAAAACCTAACTTGACAATGTCCGTGAGATGCGATGAAGCTTCAATAAAATTTTCTGTCTCCCGCAAACCGAGACCTTTGTCCATCATCATGGTAATTCCATTCTCGCGTGGCTGTTGTTCACGCTCTGGAATAAAGGGGAGTTCCGCGTTAATCATTATACAAAGTTACGAAATCTTTATGTTTCCTCAATTTCGGGTTCCATTCGAACAATTTTTCCGCAAGTGATCGGTCTTGTTGCACCAAACCTGAAAACAACAACAGTGCGTCATCGTTGCGTCCAAGATGTACAAGAATGTGGCATAACAATACCGTAAAAAAGGAGTTGCTCATCAATTCTTCTTGATTTTCTTCCAGGTACTTTAAGGCCGTCATTGGTGTTTCTTCCATGAGAAAATGCACATAATCGTGCAAAGCATCTGCATCTTCTTGGTCAAGGGCAATCGCCTCAAGGTAATAGACCTCTGCCTTGGTGCGGTCCTCCAATTTTTGGTATGCGTTGGCCAACACTAAGGTTACGGAAGCATTCCCATCTGAAAATTCGCGGGCCTTGTACAAAAGGGGGAGCGCTTCCATGGTGTAGCCTTGCAAGTCTTTTATGATCCCTAGTCCCAACCATGCCTCGTAAAGATCGGGTTGAATTTCCAAACTTAGTCTGTAATAATTTATGGCAATTTCATATTCCTGAAGTTGTTCATGAGCTTCACCGAGGTAACAAAAAGCCATGGGGTCGTCGCCTTCTAGTTCCAAAACATGTTGAAAGCAATCGATCGCTTTATGGTGCTTTCCGGAGGATAAATAAGCGTTTCCAAGATTAAAATGCGCCGGTGCGAAGTCGTTAAAGATGAGGATGCAATAATCGTAAGCCCAAATGGCTTTTTCGAAGTCCTCCACTTTCGAGTAGGTGTTTCCTAAATTATACCACGCCATCGATGCATAAGGGTTTTCATCAATATAGTCTAAATAGGTTTGAATGGCCTCTTTAAATTTACCCACCCTGTCATAAGTAAAACCAAGCTCATAGAGCAAGGATTCACAATGAGGAAGGTCTTTCAGGCCTCGTTCCAATGTTAAAATACTTTGTTCGAAGTCATCCATTTGGGCATAGGCATGCGCAATATCGTGGTAGATATCGGAAAGTTCATCATGATCGGCAAGTGGGAGGGCTTGCAAAAGATAATCGACGCCGTTTTTGAATTGTCCCATTTGGCTGTACACCGAACCGAAAGTCACCAAGAGTTCGAACGTGGGTAAGCCTTCTGCACTCAATTTTTTAAGAACATCTAGGGCTGCAGTATATTTTTTCTCGCCACAAAGGGCTTGCGCTATGCGCAGTTTGAAGATATTGTTGTACCCAAAATTAGCATCAGCAATTTGCGCAGCACGTTTCGCTTTCTTATAATCGCTTAAAGAAAAATAATGGTCGATGATCGCCTCCATGCGGTGGCTGTCAATGAATCCAAGGTCATTACCCACTAAATGAGCCTCAAACTGTTCAATATCGCCATCAAGTTGATTTTCACCTAAGGATTCTTCGTCATCTTCAAACATGCAAAAGGCTTTTAACGAAAGTAAGTTTTTTCGTTCATGCCCACCTCAACAACGAACGCATTATTTTCAACAAAATGATGTGCATTGTTGAAAACGCTTACATCAAGGACGTGATAATTTGGTCCATAGAATACCCATCTGCTTCGGCTTTATAATTACGCACAAGTCGATGCCTAAGTATAGGAAGGGCAACCGCTTTTACATCTTCAATATCTGGTGAAAACTTCCCGTGCAAAGCTGCGTGGCACTTGGCACCCAATATTAGGTATTGAGAAGCTCTTGGTCCAGCTCCCCAGGTTATGTATTTTTTTGTTATATCTACCGCTTGCGGTGCTTTAGAACGGGTTTTCGCCACCAAATTTACGGCATATTCCAGTACATTATCCGCCACAGGCATGCGGCGAATGAGTGCCTGATATTCAATAATTTCCTCGCCGCTCACTATTGGCGATACTTCCACTCTGATTCCCGATGTAGTGCTCTTCACAATCGTTACTTCGTCCTCAAAGCTTGGGTAATCAACCCAAATATTAAACATAAAACGGTCGAGCTGTGCCTCGGGCAATGGATACGTTCCCTCCTGCTCTATGGGATTCTGTGTGGCCAAGACAAAAAACGGATGATTGAGATCGTACGTTTTTCCTGCCGTGGTGACTTTTCGTTCTTGCATGGCCTCTAAAAGTGCAGATTGTGTTTTTGGCGGGGTTCGGTTGATTTCGTCCGCCAACACGATGTTGGTGAACAAGGGCCCTGGAATGAACCTAAAATTGCGGGATTCGTCTAAGATCTCCGATCCAATAATGTCGGAAGGCATAAGGTCAGGGGTAAACTGAATACGATTGAAATGCACACCGAGCGCAGAAGCAATGGTATTTACCAATAAGGTTTTAGCCAAGCCAGGTACACCCACCAGTAACACGTGTCCACCAGAATACATGGCAATCAACACTTGGTCGACCACATCTTCTTGTCCCACAATAACTTTATTGATTTCTGCTTTGAGGCGCGCATAGCTCTCGCTTAACGCTATTAATTTTTCTGAATCATTCATTTGTCGCTCTGTTTATCCAATTGTGTTCAAAAGCACAGCCCGTATAGTCTTTGTCGACGCGGATGTATGCATTTCCCATTTTACTATCTACCCACTGGGTAAGTATTTTTGCTTTTTTATCGCTTTCCGCAGCTTGTTTTATAAGCGCATAGTCTTGATTCAAGTTCGCCTTATGGGCAGGAATTCTCATCATTAAACGTACAATTCGAATTCCTTGTTTGCGCGACATAATATCCGTGTACAAATTAGGTTGGGTAATATCCCCTTCTTCCATAGCATCGGTTAAAAGATAAATCTGTTGGTCAATTTCATTCAAGTCTTCCATGTCCCACACTTGGGATGCGTTTCTTGGGTTGGAAATAACACCCTTGTTTTGTTTTGTCGACAAATCGTTTGAATACCTTGTAACCGCTTGTTCCCAAGTAAGTTCGTTCATTTTGAGCATTCTGTAGCAAGAATCCATGCGTTGCGAAACCTTATTGACGGTTTGGATGTTGAATTCCGGGCGTATGAGAATGTGTAAACATACGAAATCGTCGCCTGATCTCGACACCAATTTTATAATATGATAGCCAAATTCCGTTTCAATGGGTTCGGAAATCTCGGCAGGTTTCAATTTGAACACAGTGGCTTCGAATTGGGGCACCATCATACCTTTGGTAGCGGCAATCTTGCCACCAAGTGGTGCACTTCCAGGATCCATAGAGTGAATTCTGGCCATGCTTTCAAAACTTTTACCCTGCACAATAATTTCATCGCGCAAACCTTTTATTTTATCCAACGCGATTTTCTTATCCTCCTTAGTGATTTCGGGATATATCACAATTTGCTGAAAGCCCAATTGCATGTTGATAAAGGGCACACTGTCTACGGGAAGGGCATTGTAAAAATTGCTCACCTCCTTTGGTGTCACACTTAAGCCCAATGTAATGGAATTGCGCATCTCGTCAGCAAGCATATTAGACCGGATGACATCACGGAATTTGTTTTTGATATCGTTGTACGTCATGCGATAAAATTCTTCCAACTTTTGGCGCCCACCCATTTGATTTTGAATGAGCCGAAGGCGGTTTTCCATGTCGGCGTCCACCTGTTCATCGCTCACTACTAAACTGTCCAATTTCGCCTGGTTCACAAGAATTTGTTGTATCATCAACTGCTCAAGGACTTGACAATCAAAATTGGCCTTGATGTCAATTTTAGCTTCTTGGGCTTGCAAACGTTGGTCCCTAATATCGGAAAGAAGAATAATATTGTCGCCAATTTGCGCCACCACCTTGTCCAAGGTTTGTGGTTGTGCCAAGGAATACGAAGCCGCAACTAGAAAGATGGCAACGAGCAATTTACTCATGATTTGCCCAAATTATAAAGTACTTTTTTGTTGATTTTTACTTTATACTTTTTCTGTAGGCTTTCGATCCAGTCTTTTTCCAAAGTGTTTTGATAGTCCGAGGTCACATTTCCTTTGGATTCATTGAGTTCTTTCTTCATAACTGGAAGCACGGCCTGCACTTTAACAACATAGAATTTCCCCTCAAATCCGAAAGGTTCCGTGACCCCAACATTCAGTTCACGACCTTTGAGTACAGCTGTGGTTTCAGGGTCAAATTTGTTCATTTTAACTTTTAGATTCAATTCTGATTCCTTATTGATTTTTTCAATCACATGCTTTGAGTTGATGGTATCATTGGCCAACATCATTTTGACTTCTTTCGCTATACCCTCGTTTAAACATTCATATATGGTAGCATCAATACGTTTCGGCCACATGTAATTTTGACGGTTTGCGTTGAAAAACGCCCTTAAACCTGAGGTATCTTTCACGGCACGGTTCCAAACTTTATCTTGCATCACCTCGTACAATAAAATACCATCGTGGTATTCATTTACCAAAGCTCTATATTCAGGATACTTTGCAGGCAATAAATTTTCTTCATAAGCTAAAATCGAAGATTTCTCCCACGCCTTAAACTGAGCAGCTACAAACGTTTTATAATCCTCTTTGCGCAATCCTCGGTAATTTTTCTCGAGGTATCGCGCGAATGCTTGTTGACCAAAGGCCACGCCATCAAGGGTAAATAAGGTTTTGTTCGATTTCAGGTTTTTCGCAGTCCATTTTCCTACAAAATAGGTAGAATCTAAGTTGGTTTCAAACCATTGAAGGTTTTCCGATGGACCAAGCATATACTTATATTTAGCCTTCAATTTTGCAACGAAAGAATCCTGGGTTTTCTTGGCACGTTCGTCTTTGTTCACCTTGGTCTGCAGTTCTTTTTTCATGTTCTCGTAGGAAGCCACATCCCGACGTTCCATGCGCTTAATGATATGGTATCCAAAATTGGTTTTTACCGGCTGACTGATATCGCCATCTGCCGCCAAGGCAAAAGCTGCTTCTTCAAACTCTGGCACCATGCGTTGGGTCGTTCCTGAACCAAATACCGGAAGTTCACCCCCTTTTTTACTCGTTCCTGGATCGTCCGAATTTTGCGCCACCATTTCAGTCCAAGAGGCACCATTTTTCAGTTTTTGATATATTTCATCAATCTTCTTTTTAGCATTTTCCTGTGTAGCTTGGTCGGCATCTTTAGGAACACTGATCATCAAATGCGCTGTTTTAATCGAACCGCGGGAAGGACGTGTAGCGGTCGTTTTCAGAATATGGTAACCAAACTTAGTTCTAAAAGGAGGGGATACTTTCCCTAAGGGCGTGTTGTAAGCCATATCTTCGAAGGGATAGACCATTTGAAAAGCAGTAAAAAAACCTAAATCACCGCCGTTGGTAGCAGCAGAAGGGTCGTCAGAACCGTTTTTCATGCGCGCTACTTGTGCGAAATCCTCCCCATTCTCAACCCGCTTTTTCAATTCCAGGATTCGATTATATGCCAAAAGTGTATCGGCTGGGGTGGCAGTTGGTTCCAATTTCACCATTATATGGGAACATCGAACTTCGTTAGCGGTGCGGTAATAGGCTTCTCGTACCAAAGATTCATTTTGAGCAGAGTCAATTAAATAGGGATTGGCTAATTGGCGTTTGTAGCCCTCGAATTCTCTTTTGAGTTTAGGAATCGTATCGTACCCTAAAGCTTCCGCCTCCATGACTTTCAGTTTGAATTTGCGGAACAGCTCCATGTATTCGTCCATGGAGACCTTGTCAAATTTCGGATTTGGATTGTTTTTGAGATATATCTGAAGAAATTCACTCTGGCTTACCTTTTCTCTATTAATGGTCATAACAACGGGGTTCTTTTGGGCGAACACCGCAATGGTGGACAGTAAACTAAAAACGACAACTGATTTTTTCATAAGAATATAGTGACAATTATTTAATGCTATAATTTGGGGCTTCTCGCGTGATGGTTACGTCGTGTGGGTGCGATTCCCGCACTCCAGCATGGGTTATTCTAATAAAAGTAGCTTGCTGCAAATCAGCAATGGTTTTGGCACCGCAATAGCCCATACCTGCACGCAAGCCACCGGTAATTTGGTACATTACTTCCAACAAGGAACCCTTAAATGGGACTCTTCCGGAAATGCCTTCGGGTACCAATTTTTTCAAGTCGTTTTCTCCTTCTTGAAAATAACGATCTTTGGAGCCTTTATTCATAGCTTCCAAGGATCCCATCCCACGGTAAGCTTTGAATTTTCGACCTTCAAAAATAATGGTTTCTCCCGGGGACTCTTCCACACCAGCAAACATACCTCCGAGCATGACACTATCCGCGCCAGCTGCAATGGCCTTGACAATATCACCTGTGTAGCGAATTCCACCATCGGCAATAACTGGAACACCACTGCCTTGAATGGCTCGTGCCACTTCATTCACGGCTGTTAATTGCGGTACACCAACCCCAGCAATGATTCTCGTCGTACAAATAGAACCAGGACCGATGCCCACTTTCACGGCATCCGCTCCGCAGGCCACTAAAAACTGAGCTGCCTCAGCGGTGGCAATATTTCCTACCACCACGTCAATTTTAGGGAACTGCGCTTTTATCAATTTCAATTGTTCTGCGACGCCTGTGGTATGGGCATGAGCTGTATCGATAACCACTGCGTCCACTCCCGAATCTACCAGCGCTTTTACGCGGTCGATGGTATCTTTTGTAACACCTACCGCTGCAGCTACCCGAAGACGACCTAAAGAGTCTTTGCACGAGTGGGGATGTTCCTTGACTTTAATAATATCTCTAAAAGTAATAAGTCCAATCAAGCGGTCATTCGTATCGACCACTGGTAACTTCTCGATGCGATTTTCCTGCAAGATCATTTCTGCAGTGGCCAAATCCGTTCCATCGCCTGTCGTGATTAGATTTTCGGAGGTCATCACTTGCACGATGGGTTTTTCTAAATCACGTTCAAATCGCAGATCTCGGTTGGTAACAATTCCTTTCAAGATATTGTGCTCATCCACTACTGGAATGCCGCCAATGCTATGTTCCTTCATGATTAACAAGGCGTCTGCCACGCTCGCATTCAAAGAAAGGGTGATGGGATCGATGATCATTCCGCTTTCCGATCGCTTTACCTTGCGTACCTCAATGGCTTGGTCGGTAATGCTCAAATTTTTATGAATGACCCCTATTCCTCCTTGTTGTGCAAGGGCAATGGCCAAGCGGTGTTCCGTAACGGTGTCCATGGCGGAAGAAACAACCGGTGCGTTCAAGGCAATGTTTCTGGAAAATCTTGATTTTAGTTCAACTTGCTGGGGCAGGACTTCAGAATATGCTGGAACCAACAATACGTCATCAAAGGTGAGACCTTGGGTGGATTCCGTTAAGTTGTTGAGCGCCATAGATGAATCTATCTTTGTAAATTCTCGCAAAATTAAAAAAATAAAAGGAATAAAAAGAGGAAAGCCAAAGCCTTCTGTTAATAATTTCAAAAAGCATAAAAATTAATATTTTTTTGCTTAATCTTGCCCAAATGCGGTTTACTGTTTTATTTTTTTCTCTAATCTGCCTCAACATGGCCTTCGGACAAAGCCCTGTGCAAGATTCTATGAAAATTTTACAAATTTCAGGAGTCATTATTGGCGAAGATGAATTAGAGCCCCTCCCCTATTCCACGGTATGGAACAAGACCTTGCACAAGGGCGTGATGTCGGATTTTTCCGGTTTTTTCACTCTGGTTTCTTTTCCTGGGGATACCTTGGTATTCAACTACTATGGTTATAAGCCGTCTACCTATATCATTCCTGACACCCTGCACGATAACCGCTACAGCATCGTGCATATGTTGCAACGCGACACCTTAAACATGCCTGAAGTCGTGGTGTATCCTTGGCCATCACGGGAAGAATTTGCGCGCTATTTTGTAAACATGAAACCCTACGACGACGCCATGCGCCGGGCACAGCGCGAACTTTCCAATGAATCTTTGGCCTTTACCGCTGCACGCTTGAGCAACGACGCTTCTTTGGCTTACGGTTACGTGCAAAACCAAAGACTTACCAAATTGTATACGCAGGGTCAGCTTCCTGCCAACAACCTTTTCAATCCTTATGCATGGGCGAAATTGGTCCAAGATTGGAAAGCAGGGAAATTAAGCCGTCAGTGATACGAAGGGTAGCTTAGGAAATACTTTTCAACCGGCTTGGCCAGCGCTGAAATATTCAAGTTATCAGAAGCTTGGGCTAAATCTAATAGCACCCCAGATTTGGTTAGGAGATGAATATTTTGCTTACCGTTTGTATACGCTTTGTTCATGAGCAGATCGTGGTACACCAAAAAGTCGAGATCCGCTCCGTTAAACCCAAATTCTGCTTTTACGAATTCTTTTTCTAGGACGATACGGTCCGGAGAAAATGGTTGGGTTGAAATTTCTATCTTAAACAAATTGCGATGAATAATTCCCGAACACAGCAAGGCCAAAATTCGATCTTCGTGGTGTTGCCACACTTTCACTGCCCCCCAAATGTCGTGGTCGTCCAATTCTGCGAAGGCGTCCAAATACTTATCGTCGGTGATAAATTCATTTTTACTGACATCATTGTGTAAAAAAACTTGCAAAGCGGGGGAAGCAAAAAGCGTGCAGCCAGCTTTCACCAAATGTTTAGCCCGCCGAAGCGCATGAATAAGCATGTATTCTGCTGCTACCACCGTTTTATGTAGGTACACTTGCCAATACATCAACCTGCGCGCGACAATAAACTTCTCAACAGAATAAATGGCTTTTTCTTCCAATACCAATTGCCCTTCGTGCACGGCGAGCATTTCAATCAAGCGATCCGTGCCAATAATCCCTTCACTCACCCCGCTGTAAAAACTATCGCGATTCAGGTAGTCCATTCTGTCCATGTCCAGTTGGCTTGACACCAACTGATGTAGAAAGGCTTTTTTGTATTGGTTCTTAAAAATCAGTTGGGCGCGCCGAAGGTCGTCTCCAAATACTTTTGCCAAGCGATCAATAAACAAACTGCTGATTTCTTCATGGCTAATTCCGCTGACGATATCGTACTCCAAAGCGTGGCTGAAAGGGCCATGCCCAATATCGTGGAGCAGAATGGCCAATTGTGCCGCGCGTTCTTCCTCCGGTGTAATTTCATTCCCTTTTCTTCGAAGCACCCCCACCGCTAAAGTCATGAGGTGCATCGCGCCGAGCACGTGGGTATAGCGGGTGTGCTGCGCGCCTGGGTAAACCAAATTGGATAGGCCGAGTTGCATGATGCGGCGCAAGCGCTGCATGTACGGGTGGTTCATCACGTCAAATATCAATTCATCCGGTACGGAGATGAATCCATAAATGGGATCGTTGATGATTTTCTTTTTGTTGAAAGGCGCAGTAAGCGGAAGCAATTCCTTAATTTTACAAAATTCAGTGCAAACTTAAACATTTAAACACAATGGGTAAAATACTTTGGGCAGATGATGAAATCGATTTGTTGAAACCCCACATCCTTTTTCTAGAATCCAAGGGATACAAAGTAGATCGCGTGACCAATGGCATTGACGCAGTAGATCGGGTGGAAGAACAGCACTTTGATATCATTTTCTTGGACGAAAACATGCCGGGTATCAGCGGTCTAGAAGCCCTGACCAAAATCAAAGAAATTAACCCCTTGGTACCCGTTGTGATGATCACGAAAAGCGAAGAGGAATTTATCATGGAGGAGGCAATCGGAAGCAAAATCGCCGATTATTTGATTAAGCCGGTAAATCCCAGTCAAATCCTCTTAAGCCTTAAAAAAATTCTGAACCAAGCCCAACTTGTTTCTCAAAAAACCAATGTCAATTACCAACAAGAATTCCGACAACTTGGTATGCAACTGAACAACAGAATGGATGCCACGGAATGGACCGAAATGTACAAAAAACTGGTGTACTGGGAACTGGAATTAGAACAAGCAGAGGACAAAGCCATGAAGGAAATTTTCGACATGCAGAAGAAAGAGGCCAACCAATTATTCTGCGACTTCATCGAAGACCATTACATCGACTGGCTGAATGGAACAGAAGAAATGCCGTACATGCTCCATAACATGATCCGGACAAGGGTGCTCCCTAAAATTGGTAAGGAAAAATTAGCAGTGCTGGTGATTGATAACTTGCGCTACGACCAGTGGAAAGTACTGGAGCCGATTATTGGGAAATCGTACCAAAAAGAAGAAGAATACGTCATTTACTCCATCCTTCCTACGGCCACACACTACGCTAGAAATGCGTTCTTTGCAGGACTCTTGCCCTCGGAGATTGAGAAAAAATTTCCGCAATTTTGGCGCTATGAAGAAGATGAAGGAAGCAAAAATCAGTTTGAAAAAGAACTGCTTGAGCAACAATTGAAGCGTCTTAGCAAACAATGCAGATGGAGCTACCACAAAATCACCCACCTCGAGGCAGGTAAAAAACTGAACGAACAGTTCAACCAAATCAAAGACAACGACGTGAATTTTGTGGTGTATAACTTTGTGGACATGCTCTCTCACGCCCGCACGGACATGGAAGTCATTCGAGAATTAGCGAATGACGAATCCGCCTACCGTTCCCTTACTAAATCTTGGTTCGAGCATTCACCACTTCATGAATTAATCCTGAAATTTAAAGATTTGGGCGTACGCCTCATTATCACCACCGACCACGGTACCGTGAAGGTGACCAAACCCGTTAAAATTGTGGGCGAAAGGAATACCAATACCAACCTGCGCTACAAAGTAGGCCGCGGGCTCAGCTACGATAAAAAAGAAGTGTTTGTCGTGAATAAACCCACGGAGGCCTTCTTGCCGCAAATCAAACTCTCCAACGAGTATGTATTTGCACGGGAAGCCGATTTCTTTGTCTATCCGA
>Ga0214923_10004393_pt1 | contig 17059 bp, 13 predicted proteins | sample LL1510_MetaG_FD_177993 | JGI IMG/M metagenome (GOLD analysis project Ga0214923, IMG submission 177993) | Freshwater microbial communities from Lake Lanier, Atlanta, Georgia, United States - LL-1510 | ecosystem: Environmental > Aquatic > Freshwater > Lake | place: USA: Georgia | collected... | reverse complement strand
ACGGCGGCTCGCTGCGGTGGTTCGAATGCCCAATGCTGTCCCCAAGGTGCTCCCTGTTCGATCCACTGGCGCAGGAGGCGCACCTGTTCGGGTTGGAGTGCCTTGCCCGAATCGCGGGGCGGCATGACCTCGTCGGGATCACTGCTGTGGATCCGGCGCAAGATTTCGCTCTCGTCTGGATGCCCTGGTTTGATGGCGGTCTTCCCGCTTTTTCCGGAACTTCGGGCACCGGCGAGCGTATCCAGTCGCAGCCCACCTTTTCGTGCCTTTTCGTCGGGACCGTGGCAGGCGAAGCAGTGGTCGGAGAGCAGGGGAAGGATTTCCCGGGAAAAGCCGATCGGAGTTTCCGGCCGGGCCGCCGTCTGACCCGAAGCCAATGCGGTCACGACCATCATGCAAAGGGTCGTCCACACGCGAAGCACTCGTGACAAAGGGGTGAACATCGGGATCGAGGTGCAAGGATAGCCCGCTTGCCGATACCGGCAATGCTGGAACCGGCCAAAACGGGGTGGATCACGACGGCGACAGACGGAGCGACGTGGCTTGCGTGACCGCGTCATTCGGGGTTGCATTCCTCAATGTCCCCTGACTTGCAACGATTGCCCACTCGCCCCATGGGCAGAGTGATCGTTTGGGGAATGTGGATGGCCGGTTTGTGCTCTCTGGTTGGTTCGATATTGGCGGCTGGATCGGCCGCTCCAAAGCTCCCGTCACGGCCTGTCTTCGAGCGCGATATCCGACCCATCTTCAAGGCCCATTGTTTTCACTGCCATGGCGAGGAAGAAAAACCCAAGGGTGGGGTGGACTTGAGGCAACGGCGATTGCTGCTGAAAGCTTCTGAATCCGGCTCGGTGCTGGTGCCGGGGAAGCCGGGCCAAAGTCACTTGCTGTCGGTGGTGAAATCCGGAGAAATGCCCAAAGGCGGCAAGCCATTGGCACCCGAGCAGTTGGCGCTCATTGAACGGTGGATCGCTCAAGGTGCTCCGACCTTGCGCCCCGAACCGGTGGAGGTGCCCCGATGGGTCATCACCGAAGAGGAACGTCAGTTTTGGGCGTTTCAGCCGGTGGGGTGTCCGGAGCCTCCTCGGGTCCGCTTGGACAAGACGGTCCGGACTCCCATCGATGCCTTCTTGAAGGTGCGACTGGACAAGGAGCGCCTGGGCTTTGCCAAACCAGCGAAACCGGAACAGTTGATCCGTCGGTTGACCATCGACCTGACCGGTCTTCCACCCACGCCTGAGGAGGTCGATGCCTTCGTGGCGGACCCTTCCGATGTCGCTTACGAGCGCTGGGTGGACCGGCTTCTGGATTCGCCGGCTTATGGCGAGCGCTGGGGACGTCACTGGCTCGATGTGGCCGGATACGCGGATTCCAACGGCGGCGTGGAGGCCGATTCCGAGCGTCCGTGGGCCTGGCGATACCGCGACTACGTGATCCGGTCCTTCAACGAGGATCGCCCCTTCGACGATTTCATCACCGAGCAATTGGCCGGCGACGAACTCCTGCCGGCCGTCTCCACCGATTTGGCCGGCCGCGATTTGGATCGTCTGGTGGCCACGGGTTTCTTGCGTATGGCCCCCGATCCCACGGGCGACGGTCCGCCGGAGCCGGAGTTGGCGCGCAATCAGGTCATCGCCGACACCCTCCAGATCGTTTCTTCGTCGCTGCTCGGCATTACGGTTCACTGCGCCCAATGCCACGACCATCGCTACGATCCCATCCCTCAGGCCGATTACTACCGATTGCGGGCTGTGTTTGAGCCGGCCTTCGACTGGAAGCGGTGGAAGAATCCCGCTCAACGGTTGGTTTCGCTCATGCCTTCGGTGGATCGATCCCTGGCCGATTGCGTCGAACAGGCGGCCAAGGTCCACGACGCCGAGGCCACCCGTTTGCACGATGAACTCATCGAGAAATTCGTGCAGAAGCAATTGCTGCTGGTTCCGGAGTCCCGCCGGGAAGCGGTGATCGGTGCGCGACGGACACCGGCGGCCAAGCGCAGCCCCGAACAGCTCCAACTGCTCCGGGAGTTTCCCATGTTCCAGGACCACATCATCCTGGGCGAGATCGATCGGGAAGGAGCCAACAAGGTGGATGAAATCCGCAAGCGGGCCACAGCTGATCGGGCCTTGAAGCCGTCGGATCCAATGGTGCAAGCCCTGGTCGAGGCTCCGGCCGAAGCGGTGACCACGGTCCGATTCCATCGGGGTGATCCGCAGCAACCGCGCGAGGTGCTCAAGCCGGGGTTGTTGTCGGTCATGGGCCTCGGTGGATTGGACACTGAGATCCCGGAATTCATTCCGGGTCGCCGTACCAGCGGTCGTCGCCTCGAACTGGCCCGTCGCCTCACGGATCGAAACAATCCCCTCACCGCCCGGGTGTGGGTCAACCGACTGTGGCATGAGCATTTTGGAATGGGCTTGGTCGCCACACCCGGAGACTTCGGGGCCCTGGGCGAACGCCCGAGTCATCCCGAACTCTTGGATTGGTTGGCCGCCGAGTTCATGGATCACGGCTGGAAAAACAAACGCCTCCACCGGTTGATCGTGACCAGTGCCGCCTACCGACAAGGCACCGTGAACGCGGCCGCACAGAAGAAGGACCCCGACAATCGCCTGTTGGGTCGATTCCGCCTCCGACGTCTGGATGCCGAAAGTCTCCGCGATAGTCTTTTGTCCGTGAGCGGTCGTCTCGATGCCACGCGCTTCGGACCTCCTGTGCCCATCGCCGTCAATGCCCAAGGCCAGTTCGTGGTGGGTCGACAGAAGCGCGACGGCAATGGCGATGCCGTCGGAGTGGAGACGGGCGGGACCGCTGACTTTCGACGCAGCGTTTATGTCACCGTGCGCCGTACCATGCCGGTCGGGGTGCTCGAGACCTTCGATGCCCCGGTGGTCAATCCCAACTGCGAAGCCCGTCCGGTTTCCACGGCCGCTCCCCAATCATTGATGTTCCTCAATGATGGATTCGTGCTGGATCGCGCATTGGATTTGGCGCAACGCCTGCGACGGGAAGCCCCGGGCGATGAGCCTGCACAGCTCGCCCGGTTGTGGCGTCTGCTCTTCCTTCAATCGCCCACGGCCGCCGATGTGGACCGTTCCCGGCGTTTCCTCCAGGAATTGCAGGCGTCCTTGCCACTTTCCGAATCCAAACCCGCGGCCAACCCGCCGACCCCTTCAACGCCCGAAACGCCGGCGGTGACCCCGGAAGAGCGGGCTCTGGCGGCCTTGTGCCAAGTGCTCATGGGTTCCAACCGATTCCTCTACCTCGACTGAGCCATGGATCGTTTTTCCAACATGCCATCTCCGTCCGGCTTCTGCTCCCGCCGCCACTTCCTGCAGGCGGGCAGCGCCTTTGGTCTCGGATCCACGGCCTTGTCGTGGCTGCTCCAGCAGGAGGGGCTTTTGGCGGCTCCGGCTCGACCGGAATTGGAGCAGCGGACGTATGATCTGAAACCGAAGGCAGGCCACCATCCGGCCAGCGCCCGGGCCATGATTTCCATCTTGATGATCGGTGGGCCGAGTCAGATGGACCTCTTCGATCCGAAGCCCCTGCTGAACGATTGGGCCGGGAAACCCTTTCCGGGCGAGTTGAAGTTCGACAATGCCGGCCAGGCCAGTTCGAAGGTCATGCCGGGGCTGTGGGAGTTTCGAAGACACGGTCAGTCCGGCACGGAGTTGTCGTCGCTGCTGCCTCATCTGGCGGGTGTGGTCGACGAATTGTGCGTGATCCGATCCATGCGAACTGCCGTGAACAATCATGGCCAATCGCTGTATGCATTGACCAATGGTCGTATCACCGCCGGGGCGCCCACCCTGGGCAGTTGGTTGTCTTACGGGCTCGGGACCCCCAGCCAGGAGTTGCCCGCATTCCTCACACTGACCCATCCCTCGGGCCTGCCGCTGCTCGCCGAGGCCAATTGGTCCAACGGTTGGTTGCCGTCGATTTTCCAAGGCACGGTGGTTCGCCCCACCGAACCGCGATTGCTCAACCTCGACCCGGCTCCGCATCTCCGCGGGGTTCCTCAAGAACGTCAATTGGAACTGCTCGCCGAACTCAATCGCGCCCATCGCGCCGAGCATCCGGGAGAGCAGGATTTGGATGCCCGCATCGCCAGTTACCAATTGGCGGCCCGCATGCAGACGGCTGCCAAAGAGGCCATGGATATCCGCTCCGAATCCGACGCAACACGACGCCTGTATGGCATCGATCAGGAGCGGACCCGCGACTACGGCACCCGGTGTCTGATCGCCCGTCGTTTGGTGGAGCGGGGCGTGCGCTTCGTGCAAGTGGTCAACAATGGTCAGAGCTGGGATCAACACAGCAACCTCTACACGGCCTTGCCCGATTTGTGTGCCCGGACCGACCAACCGGTCGCCGCGCTCGTTCAGGACCTCAAGGCCCTGGGATTGCTGGATTCCACCTTGGTGCATTGGGGAGGCGAGATGGGGCGTCTGCCGGTGATCCAGAATGATGGTCCCAAAGAGAAGGTCGGCCGCGATCACAACACCTACGGCTTCACGCATTGGCTGGCCGGCGGCGGCGTTCGGGGCGGCATGACTTACGGCGAGACCGACGAATGGGGCCACCACGCCGTGAAGGACATCGTCACTCACCACGATCTCCACGCGACCCTCCTGCACCTCTTCGGTTTGGATCACACCCGACTCGTGTATCGGAGGGCCGGCCGCGAGCTGAGCCTCACCGATAGCAAGCCCGCCCGGGTGATCCGGGACATCCTCAATTCCTGAGGTTGAAAGTAGGGGTGTCGGGACAGCCTTCTCAAGAAAGACGGCGCCACTTTCGCCCGGATGTCTCCAGGAGCGCGTCAGCTTTGGTGGGACCTTGGCTGCCAGCAGAATAAAATTCCAGAAGTGCGTCAGGCTTCTCTTTGCAAAGGTCCAGATACGGTTGAACGATCCTCCAGCCCGCCTCCACGCTGTCCGCTCGCTGGAACAATGTCGCATCCCCGATCATGCAGTCATAGATCAAGGTTTCGTAGCCGGTGCTGGGAGCGTTCTGGAAGTAGTCCTTGTAGTGGAAGTCCATGTGGACTTGACCCAGTTGGATGGCAGGTCCGGGTATCTTCGCGCCGAAGGCCAGAGAGGCCCCCTCATCCGGCTGCAATTTGAGGATGAGTGTGTTGGGTTCGAGTTCTTCGGTCTTGGTATCGCGGAAAAGTGAGAAAGGGGGGCGTTTGAACTCGATGGAGATCTCCGTGCTTCGCTGTGCCATCCGTTTACCAGTCCGCAGGTAGAAGGGCACACCCGACCAGCGCCAAGTATCCACGCCGAGTTTCATGGCGATGTAGGTCTCGGTCACGCTCTCCGGGTGGATGCCGTCCTCTTCACGGTAAGCCTTGAGCGGTTTTCCTTCGCTGCTACCCGCCTGATACTGCCCCCGAACGACGTCTGTCTGGGGATTGATGACGTGAACCGCGTCCAATGCCTTGGTTTTTTCGGTCCGGATGGCATCTGCGCAGAAGGAGTTCGGGGGCTCCATGCAAATCAAGGCCAGGAGCTGGAATACATGGTTGGGCACCATGTCGCGCATCGCTCCGGTGGATTCATAGAAGCCCGCCCGCTTCTCCACACCCACCGTCTCGGCAACGGTGATTTGCACATGATCAATGTGATTGCGATTCCACAGCGGCTCAAAAATCCCGTTCGCGAACCGTTTGACCATGATGTTTTGGACAGTCTCCTTCCCAAGAAAATGGTCCATTCGATAGATTTGGTCTTCGTGGAGCGTTCTCAATACCTGCTGGTTGAGTGCCCGGGCCGACTCGTAGTCATTGCCGAATGGTTTTTCGATGATCACCCGGCGGTATTTTTCCGGGCCTTCTTCCACGAGGCCGGCTTGGCCCAGATGATCGATGACCAGTCCGAAGAAGCGTGAGGCAACCGCAAGATAGAAGACCACGTTTTCGCTGGTTCCGTGGGAACGGTTTTCACCGTCCAATCGATCCTTGAGTGTTTGATAAAGTCCGGGATCACCGAAGTCTCCGCGGATGTAACTCATCTGGGAGAGTAGGCTGTTCCAATGAATTTCGTCGAAATCTACCGAAGTGGTCTTTTCGGTGGCAAATGATCGGACTGCCTCATCCAAACGCTCCCGGAAGGTCTCGTTGCTCAATTCCTGGCGGTCCACCCCGATCAGTGAGAATTGATCGGGAAGCAACCCGGTGCGCACGAGATTGTACAGGGCCGGAACCAGCAACCGACGCGTCAGGTCGCCGCCCGCTCCAAAGATCACCAGATTGCAGGGCGGGGCTTTGTCTCCATGCACCAATCGCTTGGGGGAGTTCGGTAGGGCGTCGCTCATGGGTCAGTTGGGGTGCGTTGGCACCAACCGCCTCAGCAGCAATCTGTAGGCCACCTCCTGCGAGACATCCTCTTCAGTTGGGTGTGCGTTGAGCCAAGGTGCAATGGGTTCTCTCGTGACGGGCCTCCAATCGGATCGCGCCTCGCTCTCGTCTCGTCTTGCGAAGGAATCTTCCACGCCATCCAGGGTCTCCCAACTGCATCGCACCGGCTAAAGCCAATGAGTTGCTGTAATTGGTCTTGCTGGAGGTAACTTCTCGGACGAGCGATTTGCCATTCGCTCGTCAGGGACCTTCGGCCAGACCCGCAGCGGTCTGTGACCGACAAGCAACGCCGCCAGCGGGCCCTTTCCTCCCACCCCCGGCGGCGGGTCTTTCCGGCTTGGACTGCGTTGGTTCGGGCGGAACAGACCGCAAGAGGTCTGCCCCGTCGCTCACCGGCTTGCCCAACCCAGAATTCCCCAGCCGCAGGACCCCTCCCGATTTTCAGACAGGCCCTAAAGATTTTCCTCTCAGGGGTAGGGTCAAAACTTCCTTGACGGCGTTTGAGTCTTTGGCTTGCGAGTGGGCAGTTAATAGTGATATAAAGCTCACCTATGGCAGCCATCGGGCGGTTCCAAAAGGGTGAGGAGATCTTTCACGCCAAGGTCATCGACGGGGAGATTTTCAAGCTTCAGGGCGATGTCTTCGGCTCCCCATCCTTCGAGAAAAAACCGACTCCGCTCAAGGGCGTCAAGACGCTGACCCCGGTTCAACCGTCCAAAATCATCGCGGTGGGTCTGAATTATGCAGACCATGCCCGTGAAGCCGGGATGGCGCTGCCCAAGGAGCCCCTTTTCTGGCTCAAGGCCCCGACTTCGCTCATCCCCGACGGCACCAAGATCGAGATTCCGTTTGCCAATCATCGCAATGATTTCGAGGCCGAGCTGGCCGTTGTCATTGGGCGCAAGATGCGCAATGTCACCCCGGCTGCGGCAGCTCGTTACATCTTCGGATATACGGCCTCTCAAGACATCACCGATCGGACGATTCAGGGTAGTGAGAGCCAGTTCGCGCGATCGAAGTCCTTCGACACATTCACACCGCTCGGGCCCTACATCGAAACCAAGATCGATCCGCATGATTTGAGCATCCAGCTCTTCCAGAACGGGCAGTTGCGCCAGAACGGCAACACCAGCCAGATGATCTTCAACTGCTTCCATCTGGTGAGCTTCATTTCCACCAACATGACCCTCCTCCCTGGCGACGTGATCCTGACGGGCACGCCCAGCGGTGTGGGGCCCATCGAGTCCGGCGACCGTCTTGAGGTCCGGATCCAGGGCATGGCCCCGTTGGTCAACACGGTGAAGTGACCCTCGCTCAACCGATTTGCCGGAGCCTTCAGGCTCTGGTGGACCTCCATCGGCCCCTCGGGTGAACCCAGGGGCCTCTTTCTTTCCCACTGGCCTCCCGACCCCACACCCCCACAGACTTTCCCATGCTTTGGTCCCAAACGTTCATTCCCACCCTCAAGGAAACCCCCGCGGATGCAGAAATCGTGTCCCATCAACTCCTGCTGCGTGCAGGATTGGTCCGGAAGCTCACCGGTGGTTTGTACACGTTCCTGCCGCTCGGCCTGAAGGTCCTGCGCAAGATCGAGCAGATCATCCGCGAAGAAATGAACCGGGCCGGCGGCATCGAGGTGCTCATGCCCGCCTTGCAGCCCATCGATATCTGGCAGCAGTCCGGCCGCTACGAGACGGCCTCCGGAGTGCTCTTCAAGGTGCGGGATTCCGCCCGGAAGGATTGGGTTCTCGGGCCCACTCACGAGGAGGTCATCACCTCACTGGCCGCCAACGAGCTGAATTCTTACCGCCAGCTCCCGAAGAATTTTTACCAAATCCAGACCAAGTTCCGGGATGAGATCCGCCCGCGCTTCGGCCTGATGCGCGCCAAGGAGTTCCTCATGAAGGATGCCTATTCCTTCGACGCCACCGATGCCGGCGCGATGGCCAGCTACCACAAGATGTACGACGCCTACAACCGCATCTTCGCCCGTTGCGGTCTACAGGCGTTCCCGGTCGAGGCCGATACCGGCGTCATCGGCGGCAACTACTCGCACGAGTTCATGGTGCCAGCGGAGACCGGCGAGAACGACGTGGTTTACTGCGAGTCCGGCAAGTACGCGGCCAATATCGAGAAGGCGGTCAGCCGTGGGCCCGCCGAAGCCACCCCTTCGGAATCCACCGGAGCGGCGCCCGAAAAGTTTGCCACCCCGGGAGTGGTCACCATTGAAGCCCTCGCGGCTTCCCCTTACGGAGTATCGGCCAGGCATCAAATCAAGACCCTGGTGTTTGTCGCGGATTCCAAGCCCATCTTGGTGCTCATCCGGGGCGACGACTCGCTCAATGAGGCCAAGCTCATGGCCAAGACGGGTGCGGTCCAAGTGCGTCAGGCGACCGCCGACGAGATTGTCGAGTTGCTCGGTGCAAGCCCGGGTTCCCTGGGTGCGGTCAGTGGCACCCTCAAGACGCCCCTGGTGCCGGTCTATGCCGACGAAGCCTTGCGCGGGGCCCGGGGCTTGACCACCGGAGCCAACGAAGACGGGTTCCACCTGCGCCATGTCGAGGTGGATCGCGACCTGAAGGTCACGGCCTGGTACGACCTCCGCACCGTCAAGGTGGGTGAATCGTGCGTGGAGACTCAGCAGCCGCTGAAGATCCGCCGCGCCATCGAAGTCGGCCATGTCTTCAAGTTGGGCACCAAGTATTCTGAGAAGCTCAACGCGACCTTCCTATCCGAGGACGGTTCTCGCCATCCCGCGGTGATGGGTTGCTACGGCATTGGCGTGACCCGGACGCTTCAGGCGGTCATCGAGCAGTGCAACGACAAGGACGGCATCCGCTGGCCGGTCAGCGTGGCGCCGTTCACGGTTTGCATCACGCCGCTGACGGTGACGTCTGAAAGTCAGCCGATGACGCTGGCCCGTGAATTGGCGGCCACTCTGGAGGCCGCTGGCATTGAGGCGATCCTGGACGACCGCGATGAGCGTCCGGGCGTGAAGTTCAAGGACAGCGAATTGGTGGGATTCCCGCTCCGGGTGAACCTCGGCGAGAAGTCGCTGGCCAAGGGCGAGATCGAGCTCAAGCCGCGTGGCGGCACGATGCGCATGGTGCCCATCGCGGACGCCGCAGCCGAGGTGATCGCTTGGGTCCGTGCCGAATCCGCTCGACTTCAGGGTTGAAGGGTTTGGGTTTAGGGGTTTCAGCCCGTCTTCCCCTGCGGGCGCCTGAATTGCGAAGTCCCGATCCGGGGCTGGACCCGGATTGAAAAGGGTTCAGCAACTGGTCGGGACTTCCTGTAACACCTCCACGCAGTGAGGGATGGCCTGAACCACGAAGCTCAGGCATTCCACCGCACCCTTGGGTTTGCCTGGCAGGCAAATCACCAGCGTGCGATCGACTACGGCGGCCAAATTGCGGGACAAGATGGCGTTGGGGGTGAACTTCAGGCTCTCCATGCGCATTTGTTCGCCGAAGCCGGGCAGTTCTCGGATGGCGATTTGACGCACGGCTTCCGGGGTGACATCGCGCAGTGCGACGCCGGTGCCACCGGTGGTCAGCACCAGTGAGCAACCCTTGCCGATGAGCGATCGGATCGCCCGCTGGATGTCCTGGATCTCGTCGGGCACCAGGACACTCTCGAGAACGTTCCATCCGTAGCTCGCGGAAGCTTCCTGAAGGGCGGGTCCACCCAGATCGTCGTAAAGTCCCTTCGAGGCCCGATCGGAAACGGTGATGATGCCCACGTTGAGTTGCATGGGGAGATGAAAGCCGGGCCGAGCCGTTCCCGCAGCACCAGAATCGTGGACGGCACAGACCGTCAAACCCGCTTCGACGCCGGTCCGAGCGGATTGCGCAGTTCCTGCACCATCACCAAGGCCAGCGCGAGGGCGTCGGCGGCATCGGGGTCGGGGATTTCGCTCAGGCCCAGTTGCCGCTGCACCATCTTGGCCACAGCGATCTTCTGCGCGGCTCCGTAGCCCACCATGGCCAGCTTTACCTTACGGGGGGCGATTTCGTGGATCTCGACACCGGTGCGGGCGATCGTGGCCATGGCCGCCCCCCGGGCCTCTCCCATGATGAGCGCGGTCTGCAGGTTCTGGGCGAAGAACAGGCCTTCGCAGGCGCAGAGGGCCGGAGGATGCCGTTGGAGCACTTCGCTCAGTACGCGCTGGATCTCGCCGAGGCACCGGGAGCGTTCCCAGGTCTTGGGGCAGCGGATGGTCCCGGCCTCGAGAAACACCGGGCCAGCGGGGCCGATCCGGATCACGCCCCAACCGGTGCCGCGCAGCGAGGGATCGATGCCCAGCACCCGTGAGCCTTCAGGGAGGTGCAAACCGGATTCGGGCAGCACAAGGGATCCATCGGAGGCGGTTGGTGCCCGGCCGGACAGGCGGGCTTCCATGGCGGCGAACTGCTTGGGGCTGACACCCATTTCTTCAGGGGTTTTTGGAGCGTTTGCGGGCGCTGCGCGGTGGTGTTGTTGTGGTCGACTCGGCCAGCCAGTCCAGGTACTTCTCCGAGCCTCCCACGATGGGTAGCACCACAAACTGTGGGGTGTCGTAGGGGTGGTGGGCAATCACCAGAGCTTCGAGTTTTGGCAGCAATCGGGACCGGGTCTTGAGCACCACCCGCCACTCCTTGGCGGACTCCACGATGCCTTGCCACCGGTAGATGGACTCCATGGGCCCCGAAATCTGGGCACAAGCGGCCAGTCCTGATTCCACCGTCAGGCGGCTCAGTTTCACCGCCAAATGTCGGCGTGGCATGGTCACCCAGACAGTGACGAAGGATCGGGACAGCTTCACAACTTCTTCTTCGAGAGTGTCCCTACGGCACCTCGGGTTAAAAGAGGTAATGAGTTTTTAAAATATGATTATACACTCATAAAAAGAAACAAATCAGTTTGCAGAGAACTTGAACCACCATGACGACCGAGAAGATAATCCGTGTGCTGGCTGGATCGATGATCCTGATCAGCGTGTCCCTCGCCCACTTTGTGAGCCCCAAGTGGCTGCTGTTGACCTGCTTCGTTGGCGTCAACCTCATCCAGTCGGCCTTCACTGGGTTTTGTCCGGCAGGGATCGTGCTCAAGCGGTTCGGGATCGGGTCTGGCAGTTGCTGTGCCCCCTCGGATCAGGGACGTTGAATCATGGCTCATCTGACAGCTGACAACCGCGGGGTGATTCTTTCATGCCCTTCGTGTTCCCAGGCCAATCGGCAGGTCTATGGCCAGTGGGATGCGGTCGTCCGCTGCGGTCGTTGCAAGGAGGAGTTGCCAAGACCCGCGGCCGTGGTCGAGGTGGTCGATCCCCAAAGCTTCCGGTCCTTGGTGGCTGAGGTGCCGTGCCCGGTGTTCGTGGATTTCTGGGCCCCGTGGTGCGGCCCCTGCCGGAGTGTGGCCCCGGAGATCGAGCGGCTGGCGGGCCTGATGGACGGCGAGGCCCTGATCGTGAAGGTCGATACCGAGGCGTTGCCCGAGGTGGCCTCCGAGAACCGCATTCAATCCATCCCCACCTTCGTGCTCTTCCACCGCGGCACGGAGGTCACCCGAACCTCCGGGGCCATGTCGGCAACTCGGTTGAAGGCATTCATTCAGCAGGCCATCCGTTGATGGCCGAATTTCATCTTCCAGGGATTGGCCATCTCCTTGATGGCGGGTGAGGTCGCCTCGCTCCTGATCAGTCGCATGGCCGTGCCGGTGCTGTACTTCATGGCGCACCGTCGAGCGGGACAAACGGCTCGAGAAGTCTGAACCGGGACAGCAGGCAGAGCCTCGGGGCTGGAGGGCGACGCCAAATGGGCAGGCAATCCGTCGGCCTTGTGCTGTGGCGGCATCCTTGACGCGGTCGCGACAAGGCGGAACCGTTGTGAGATGACTTCTCCCAATCCAGCGACGCCACGCTGCCCGCCTCTTGAAGGGCGAGAGCTTGGCTTGGGGAGCCGTAGGACAATCGTGTCCGCGTGGATTCCGGTGGGTTTCTGTCTGGTTTTGGGCCTTTGCGGTTCGCTGGCCGCCGAAACGGTCGGGGCCGCACAGGACTGGTGGGCGTTCCAGCCGTTGACCTCGCCGCCTATTCCTCGAGTCGTCGGTGTGTTCAGTGACCATGCCATCGATGCCTTTGTCCGGAACCGTCTGAGAGCGAAATCGCTGCGCCTGAGTCCGCAGGCCAGCCCTCGGGAACTCCTGCGGCGGCTCCATGTCGATCTGGTGGGGTTGCCACCGACCCCCGAGGAGATCACGGCCTTCGAACGCGATTCGTCTCCGGAGGCTTGGTCTCGGCAGGTCGAGGCGTTGTTGGCCAGTCCGCGCTATGGAGAGCGGTGGGGGCGCCACTGGTTGGATGTCGTCCGGTTTGCCCAGAGCGATGGCTACGAGCGGGACGGAGAAAAACGCGAAGCATGGCGCTACCGGGACTACGTGATCCGCGCCTTCAATCAGGACAAGCCCTACGACCAGTTCATCCGCGAGCAAATCGCCGGCGATGAATTGGCCGCGACGCTGTTGGAAAAAGACGGTCGGGCGGGGAATGCCTGGAAAGATGCGGTGGTGGCCACCGGCTTCCTGCGCATGGGAGTCCACGACGATGAGCCCGATGACAAGATCCAAGCCGAATACGACGAACTCGACGACATCGTGGGAACCACCGGAGCGGCCTTCTTGGGAATGACCGTCGCCTGTGCCCGTTGTCACGACCACAAGTTCGATCCCATTCCGCAGCGGGATTACTACTCGATGCTGGCCATTTTCCGGCCATTGCATGCCGCCGTCAACGGTGGCCCGGGACTCGACTCGCCGTCCTTCGCGCCTCTGGCGTCACCGACCGAGATTGCCGAATGGAAAGCCACCCAGGAACGCCAGCGTCAGGAGTTGGAGACGCAACGCTCGGCGACAACCAACGAGGTGGCTCGCAAAGACCTCACCCGACGCATGGATGCAATCCAGAAGGCCGGGCCTCCCTTCGAATGGGCTCTGGCGGCCCGTGAGCGCCGTGGCCCGACGCCGGCAGTGCAGGTGTTGGCTCGCGGCAATCCGCGGTCTCCGGGTGCCGAAGTGGCTCCTGGATTCTTGCGGGCAGCCGGAGGCGGCGAAGCGCCGGTCGGGAAAGAGGGCATGCCCACGGCGGGGCGTCGGCAGTCCTTGGCGGAGTGGATCGCCAGCCCTGCCAACCCATTGACCGCCCGTGTGCTGGTGAACCGGGTTTGGCATCACCATTTCGGCCGAGGGTTGGTCCGAACCACCACCGATTTCGGGCGCGTGGGAAGCCTTCCGACGCACCCGGAACTGCTGGACTGGTTGGCCAGCGAGTTCATCCGCCAAGGCTGGTCCATCAAAAGCCTCCATCGGCTCATCCTTACCTCGGCCACCTGGATGCAATCGTCGGCGGTGCAAAATCCAGAAGCCCTCAAAGCGGATCCAGCCAACGATCTTTTGTGGCGGCAGAATCTCCGTCGCCTGGATGCCGAGGCGTTGCGTGACAGTTTGCTGGCGATCTCGGGCGCTTTGAATTTGGAGGCCGGTGGTCGGGGTTTTTTCCCGGCGCTCAGCGGCGAGGTGCTGGCGGGAGGCTCCCGACCGGGCACCGACTGGCAGGTGTCCGGAACTGGTGAGCGGGCCCGACGCAGTGTCTATGCCTATATCCGGCGAACCTCCATGGTGCCGATGTTCGAGGCCTTCGATTACAGCAACGCCACCTCCCCACTCTCGGAGCGCCCCATCACCACGGTGGCCCCGCAGGCCTTGATGTTGCTGAATGACGCCTTCGTGCAAGAGCAGGCCGTTGAACTGGCCCATCGCATCCGCACCGAAGCCCGGTCCGGTGCGTCCTCGGAGACACTCTTGCAACACGCCTGGACTCGAGCTACCGGCCGCAAACCCTTGCCGGAGGAATTGGCCCGGATGTCCCAATACCAGCGGCGTCAGGAATCGGTGTGGGAAGGTCTGCGCCATCGACTGTCCTTCCGACCGGACGTGCCCGACACGTTGTCGGTGCCTTATTTCAATGCGCTTCCGCCAGATCGATTCCTTGTGCCACCGGGGTCTGACTGGGAATGCCACAAAGGTCTGTGGCCGCGCGAATACGAGGGCAATCGGGCATTGGAACCAGGGCGCGGTCCCTTTGCCTTTTGGAGTGGGGCTGCGGTGAGCGACGGCGAACTGGAAGTGGAAATCGTGCCCCAGGTGGGCTGTTCCCAGGTGGGTCTGCTGTTGCGTGCCGCGGTCGGATCGGGCGGCACCGGCGAGACCGGGCATGAGTTGGTCTTCGAGCCCCGCGAAAATCGGCTGACGCTCCGGCAGCTGACGGGCGCCGGGGTGGTTTCGCTGGCATCCAGAGAGGGGGTTGCCTTGCGGGGAGATCGCTTGAAGGTCCGGGTCCGTCTCGAAGGCGGGCGCATGGCGGTCTATTTGGGAGACGATGCGGCTCCCGCGTTGCAGGCCACTGCGGCCACGGGTTTCTCGACCTCGGGGTATTTGGGCGTTCGCGCCTGGGGATCTGGTGTGAGTCTGGATCAATTTCGGTGGACCCCATCGGGTGGTGCGCCTCGACCTTTGTGGGCGGAGCGCTCGCCAAATTGGGCCCGTCACCGGGCTTTCGAGAGCGCTTGTCTGCTCATGCTCAACCTCAACGAAGTGGCCTATGTCGACTGAATCCTCCGCGTCTTCCAGCGCCTCCCGCGCAGGTTCCCCCCTGTGCGCCGGATCCCGGCGTGATTTCCTGGCCCAGTTCGGTGCGGGTTTCACCGGCTTGGCGTTGTCTGGAATGCTGGAGGCCGATGGTTTCTTCGCGCGACCCGACGTGGCCGCCAGCGTGTCGTCGGATCCGATGCGCGTGAAACCGCCCCACCTTCCGACGAAGGCCAAGGCCTGCATTTTTCTGTTCATGTACGGAGGGCCCTCGCAAATGGACCTCTTCGACTACAAGCCGGAGTTGAACCGTCGCCACGGGCAGACTGCCTCGCTCGAACAGCGTCGCCGCGACGTGAAGCCTGGAACCTTGCTCGGCTCCAAGCGGACGTTCCGTCAGTGCGGCCAGTCGGGTTTGTGGTGCAGCGACGTGTTGCCGCATCTCTCGGCCCACATGGACAAAATGGCCGTGATCAAATCGCTGTATGCCGACTCCTTTGCCCACGGTTCGGCCATGATCCAGATGAACAGTGGCCGTGTTTTGCAAGGATGGCCGTCGATGGGTTCTTGGATGTCCTATGGTTTGGGTTCGGCCAACGCGAACCTCCCGGGCTACGTGGTCATGCTCGATCCGCGCGGAGGCCCCATCAGCGGTTCGGCCAACTGGTCCAGCGGATTCATGCCCGCGGCTTACCAGGGCACGGTCTTCCGGGCCTCGGGCAATCCCATCCTGAACCTCGATCCGGCCGACGGGTCACCGGCGCAGATCCAGCGCGACACCATTTCCACGCTCAATGAGCTCAACGCCGGGCACCTGGCCTCGCGTCCCGGGTTCAGCGAATTGCAGGCCCGGATTGCCAGCTACGAGTTGGCCTTCCAACTCCAGCGCAGTGCCCCGGATGCCCTCGACCTGTCGCAGGAATCGGCCGCCACTTTGGAGAGCTATGGCGTCAACCAGTCGCGCCCCGACGATCACCCGCTGGCCCTGGGGCCTGCGCCCTTCGGTCGCCAATGCCTCATTGCCCGGCGCTTGGTCGAGCGGGGTGTTCGCTTTATCCAGATTTATCACGGAGGCGGTCACCAGCAGCAGAACTGGGACGCCCACAACGGTGTTGAGGAAAACCTCCGCATTCACGGCCCGGAAATCGATCGCCCCATCGCCGCCCTCTTGGCCGATCTCGAACAGCGGGGATTGCTCGATTCGACGCTCATCGTCTGGGGCGGCGAGTTCGGGCGCCAAGCAGTCTCACAGGGCGGCAATGGTGGCCGTGACCACAATCCGAAGGGCTTCACGTACTGGTTGGCGGGCGGAGGCGTTCGTGGTGGCACCAGCTATGGCGAGACCGACGAACTGGGCCACGAGGCCGCCGTGGATCGTCATCACATCCGCGACTTGCACGCCACGATCCTGCACCTCATGGGCTTGGATCCCCAGCGACTCACTTATTTTTACGGTGGTCTCGACCAGAAACTCACCGGCGTGGTGGAACCCGAGGTCATCCGGCGCATCCTGGCCTGATGGGGCTCGGATGGAGGTAGTTCCGGTCTGAACGGGTCGGAATGGGTAGGATGTGGCGGCTGAAAAATAAAAAACCCCCGGAAACTTGTGTTTCCGAGGGTTTTAAATGGCGACCCCACGGGGAATCGAACCCCGGTTACTGCCGTGAAAGGGCGGTGTCCTAACCGCTAGACGATGGGGTCTAAAAAAGAGCGGCGAGTCTTTCGCAGACTATCGCCATGATTGTCACGCTATAATTTTACGCCAAAACGGATGGTGGGTCGGCAGGGATTTGAACCCTGGACCAACGGCTTAAAAGGCCGCTGCTCTACCGCTGAGCTACCGACCCGCCAAAAGCGGATGCGCAAGGTATCGGGGAGAGACGCATCGGCAAGCAGTCTTTTCAAAAGAGTTCTGGGCCCCAGGTTGGATGGTGTTTTGATTTCGAGCGTCGCCGCACACGGTTCTCCGCGGAGAGGTGAGTGATTTTTCTGCGTGTTTTCGGGCACCGAGCTTGACGGGGAGGGCTGAATTTCGGACCAAGAGTGTCGTCATTTCCCAGACCTGAATTCACG
>Ga0214923_10004392_pt1 | contig 17061 bp, 12 predicted proteins | sample LL1510_MetaG_FD_177993 | JGI IMG/M metagenome (GOLD analysis project Ga0214923, IMG submission 177993) | Freshwater microbial communities from Lake Lanier, Atlanta, Georgia, United States - LL-1510 | ecosystem: Environmental > Aquatic > Freshwater > Lake | place: USA: Georgia | collected... | reverse complement strand
GCGTCCCTTCTCAGCATCTCAGTTGAGTGGCACGTTGCAGCGGCATGCCTGTGGCTGGTTCACATGCTTGTCAGTGTTTGGCTTGCGGTCGTCGCGACGCCAGAGTTGGCCGTCTCCAAGGCAGTCACGGGTACGACCGTTTGCCTCTTGCTCATCCCAAGCCTTCGGGCGTTCTCCCAAGCGAGAGCCACGGTTGGGACGACGGGAATGCGCCGGCTCGTGGTCGTCGCTGGCACGCAAGCGACAGATGAGCCATTCATGCTTGTTGGTGCCTTTCTTGCGGCCGCAGCGGCGATTGCCTTGTCGTTTGCATTCCCGCTTGTGGAGGGCGCGAGCAACTTCGCCTGGTATTGGTTGACCCTCCTCGGGCTGCTGTTGATCATGCTCTCCCGTGACATTGTGCGAATAGGACTAGGGCTACTTCTCTTGCTGAACGCCGTCGATCTGCTTGACACGATGGTCACTCGAAATCAGGGAGTGACCGCGATTGGCGCGAGAAGCATGGTCGCTATCGTTTTGGCGCTGGCCCTAAGCGTGATTTGGGGTCGGACGACGTCAGTTCGTTCCCGGTCTGAGAAAGCGGACCTTCCGAGCCTCACGGTTACCGATCCGATGCCCCCACAGAGGTTGCCACCATTTGGGAATCCGGGCGGTGACAGGTACCAGGGCGGGTCGCGATGACCCTAGAAGCGCTGCGCGCCATCTGGACCCCTAGCTTCCTGACATTCGTCAGCCCAATCGTTGCCGCTGCTTTGGGCGGGCTTTTCGGGCGGCTTGGGCGGTCTGGGCAACGTGTCGCAGCACTGATCGTTCTCTGTGGCTTTTCTGCCGGCGCATACGGGGCTTGGCAGGCGCCGGTAAGTGCATTGACCGCCATCACTGCGGTTCCCGGTTCCCTGCCTCCGATCGGGCGTCTGCAGATCCTGGTTGTCTCGATGGGTGGTGCGCTGATTTCGATCTATCACGTACTCACGAAGAGAGACGGGGAGGTCGCGGTCATTGCGTCACTTGTCGTGGCTGCCACGAGTGCGAGTGCTTTCGCAGGTGACTCGCTACGGGTCGCCGGGGCGGGAATTCACTTGGCGGTACTCCTGGTGGCGATGCTGATGGCGACTGAGCGAGGTGACTGGCAAGGCGGCGTTGCCGGTACTGCGTACCTCACCATGGCGAGTATTGGCGCAATCACCCTGGTTGCAGGGTTTGCGCTTGCCGACGTCCAGAAAGTCAGCCCTGGCGGTCTTGTCACGGACGCATTCGTGGTAGCGGTGCTCAGCACAGGGTTTGCACTCAGTATCGGGATCGTGCCCCTGTACTTCTGGGTTCCATCAGCGTCACAGAGACCTGGGGCTGGTGCATCTATGCTGGCACTCGCTGTCGTTGTGCCGGCTTCTCTCGGCCTGATGCTTGCGACGTTGACCGCGTTGCCACAGCTTTCCGGGCCAATTGCGTCGTCGCACCTCCTGACAATCGGAGGCTTGCTGACGGCGATCTTTGGTGCCGTTGGAACCCTTGCGCCAGGAAGGTTGCGCCGTCGCATTGGCTACGCCCTGATGGGAAACCTTGGTGCAGTGCTCTTGGGGTTTGGGACCTTGACGAGAATTGGGGTTGCCGGTGCGCTCGTGACGTTAGCGCACCACTGTTTGGTCGCAATCGTCCTCATTGGTTCAGCGACAGAAATCGAGACGCCGCCAAGCGCGCCAGATCAAGCGCTTGTGGACGAAGATGGCATTGACTCAGGTCTTCGCCTTGGTGTGAGGCCAATCCTGATCGCACGTGAGCAAGGATGGGTCGCGCGGGGCGCGTTTGTACTGGCAGCAATCGCGATGAGTGGCGTGCCTCCGTTTGGAGGGTTCGCCTCCCGCTGGGCGGTCATGCAGGCGCTGGCATTGTCCGATTGGCGTCTCGCGTTTGCCCTTGGAATTGCTTCCCTCGCCACCACCTACGCGCTTCTGGTGAGTGTGCCTGGCCGTAGAAACGTCGTTGGCTCCAGGCAATCTTCCACTCGTACTGAACGATTTCTGCTTGTGCTTTCGGTTGTAGCCTGCCTTTGGGGTTTCCTGCCCGGAAACATCCTCGATGTTGCGCACTCGGCGACATCTCAACTCACGTTTCTTAAACCATTCTGATCGGTTGGGGTAAGGTACCGAACAGAGGCGTCAGGTAACGACGACCCACTCTCCGCGAGTGGCTGATCTCTCAACGGCGTCGACCACCCGGTGCGCGATGAGCCCATCCGCGAAGGTTGGCCAGGGGTCATCGCCGTGCTCTGGTAGCACGCCTCCGATCGACCGCAACATTCTCTCAACATGCGCACGCGGAAAGTCTTCAAACGACACATGTAATATATCTGGTGTTGGCTCGTCGATCATACCGTTCGTTCCCGCCCCGGCGACCCGTATTGTTGGCGATTGGTTGCGCTCTTCTTCCATGACGGCCGACCCTTCCGACCCGAAGAGTTCGATGCGTCGAAACCCGCCACGTCCAAACGCAACCTGGCTGACCTGGACGATCCCCGTTGCCCCGCTGACCATTTTTGCCACAAACGAGGCGGTGTCGTCCGCGGTCACCTCCCCCGTGTCTCCATTTGAGGTCGGCCTGCTTCGAACTACAGTTGATGCGGTTCCGGCAACCGAATGGAACTCTCCGGCGAGCCATCGCACGGTGTCGATCATGTGGATGCCGACGTCGAGGAGCGAACCTCCACCGCGTTGACGCAACATCCGAAACCCCAGCGGAGTGAGTGGACTGGCCCGGATGTCCTGATGAAATGTGACGGTGAAGTGGCGAAGTGCTCCGATCGCCCCGGACCGGACGAGATGCCGGAGATGCCGGAATGAAGTGGTTGACCGGTACGTGAAATTGACTGCAGTGCGAACACCTGCGCCAGCGGCGTGGTCATGCATTTGCGTGGCTTGCGCGAGGTCGATCCCGAGAGGCTTTTCACACACGATGTGTATGCCTCGTCCGGAAGCTGCAAGGGACATTGGGAGGTGGACGTCGTTCGGCGTCGCGATCACGACGGCATCGGGTTTCGCGTCGTCGAGCATTGCTTCGTAGTCATTGAAAACACCTGGAACTGAATTCCGGTCCGCAACTTCCTGCGTTTTCATGGGTGTCGGTCCGAAGACCGCGACGACCTCCGCCAGTTCGGACACACACAATCCTGGGATCAGGACGCGCTGTGCGAACGAGCCTACCCCGGCGACCGCAACCCGGAGACGTTGCGTCCTTCGCGATGTCATTGCAAATTGCTCCATGGACTACGGTAGGCCGCATGTGCCAGTCACAAACATATTGTGACGACGCCCTCACCGCGTGGAAGGACTATTTGCCATACGAATCACCGTGATTGATCGCGCGCTGCTTGACAGAACTACGATAAGTTGACAATCGGATGATACCCTTGGCCCGTCAGGCCATTGGCTGCCAAACTGCGACTTACCGCTCAGCGGGTGAGTTGTTGGAACAGCAATCCACTTGGTCATCAACCCATCAAAGGACCCCACGCACAATGGCCACGCTCCCCGCACCCGTCACGATGGACAAGCTCGTATCGCTGTGCAAGCGGCGCGGGTTCGTTTTCCAGAGCAGTGAAATCTATGGTGGGTTCAATGGGGTATGGGATCACGGTCCGCTCGGTGCGGAATTGCGGAACAACATCAAGCGCGCGTGGTGGGAAGATTACGTCTACAAGCGCACGGATATCGTGGGGCTAGATTCTGCAATCCTCGCGAATCCAGCGGTTTGGAAGGCTTCAGGGCATCTCGAGAACTTCACGGATCCGTTGGTTGAATGCCGAAACTGCCACAACCGCTTCCGTGCCGACCAGATCGACTTGACTCGCAACTGCACGGTCTGCGGAAAGTTCGATTGGACTGACATCAAGCAGTTCAACACCATGTTCAAGACCTTCGTAGGCCCGGTAGAGGAAGATGCCAGTGTGGCGTACCTCCGGCCAGAGACTTGCCAGGCAATCTTTGTCAACTTCCGCCTCGTCCAGGGTGCGATGCGCAAGAAGCTTCCGTTTGGGATTGCCCAGATTGGCAAAGCGTTTCGCAATGAAATCACGACCGGGAACTTCATTTTCCGTCTACGCGAACTCGAACAGATGGAACTCGAATACTTCGTTCGCCCGGATCAGGCTGATGCGGCGTTTGAGGAGCTGCTCGGCATAAATGTCGAATGGCTAGTCAATCACGGCGTCAGGCGGTCCAAACTGGACCTGTACGAGCACCCGGATGGCGCGCGTGCGCACTACTCTCGCCGGACGGTGGACATCATGTACGACTTCCCGTTCGGCAAGAGTGAGTTGCAGGGAGTGGCCAACCGTGGCGACTTCGATCTCACTCAGCATGCGAAGGCATCAGGACGAGACCTGGACTACTTTGATGACGAGACCAATGAGAAGGTCACTCCTTATGTGATCGAACCGTCGATCGGAGTGGACAGGTCGAGTTTGGTCTTCATGCTTGAGGCGTACTACGAAGAGGCAGACAAGGAAGGTGTGCGCACCGTGATGCGCTTCCACCCGCGCCTTGCGCCGGTAAAGGCAGCGGTACTCCCACTTGTCAAGAAGGACGCCGCCTTAGTTGCACTTTCACATGAGGTTTTTGCGTCGCTCCGGGGCGAGATGCTGGTGCTCTACGACGAGTCTGGCGCCGTGGGTCGAAGGTACCGTCGTCAGGACGAGATTGGAACCCCCTATTGCATCACCGTTGACAGTCAGAGCTTGGAAGACCGGACGGTAACGATCCGCGACCGGGACACCATGGAGCAAGTTCGCTTTCCTATGGAAGGAGTTCGCGACGAAATCAACCGTCGCCTGCGGCTTCCGTGGATACGACCCGACTAATCTAGCCCTAACAATTCTCCCGACCCAGAGTTGGTGTGAGGGTGGCAGATTGGCCTTTGGAAGGACGCACGACCCACTGCGTCCCGATGTGTCTCCGTATACTTCTACGGAGATACACGCCTGTTTGATGGTCGTGAGACCACAAGGGTAGACGCGCCGGGCACTGGTTCCAACGCGGACCAACGTGTCCCCAGACCGAATGGACAGGACTATCACGATGCCATCATCGAAGGACGCTGGATCGCCGAACAAGTGGGTATGGCTGTTCCGTGAGGGGAACGGCACGCTTCGCGACCTGCTTGGCGGGAAGGGTGCCGGTTTGTCTGAAATGACGAATGCAGGACTTCCCGTGCCTCCGGGTTTCACGATTACCACGGAGACGTGCGTCGAGTACTACCGGAATGACAAGCACTTTCCCGTTGGTTGTTGGGACCAAGTCGCTGTCGCACTTGCAGATGTGGAACACGCCAGCGGCAAGAAATTCGGTGATCCGGTCAACCCACTCCTCGTCTCGGTTCGCTCCGGCGCGAAGTTCTCCATGCCCGGGATGATGGACACCATCCTGAACCTGGGTCTCAACGACACAACCGTTGAGGGTCTGGCCAAGGCGACCGGGAACCCACGCTTCGCATACGACTCCTACCGACGGTTCATCCAAATGTTTGGAAGCGTGGTCCTTGAGATCGAGAAGGACGCATTCGAGCATGCCCTTTCAGCGCAGCGCGTGAAGGCTGGCGTGCAGTCGGACCCCGAACTTTCGGCCTCCGACCTCCTTGCTGTCATTGCTGCCTACAAGGGAATCATCGAACACCACACCGGCCACGAGTTTCCTTCAGACCCGAATGAGCAGCTCCGAGGCGCCGTTGAAGCCGTGTTCCGCTCCTGGAATAACGACCGTGCAATCGTCTACCGGCGTCGCGAGAAGATTTCGGACGATCTGGGCACGGGTGTCAACGTCCAGACCATGGTTTTTGGAAACATGGGGGACGACTCTGGTACCGGTGTGGCGTTCACTCGGAATCCATCGACTGGCGTAAAGGAGCTCTTTGGAGACTACCTTCGAAACGCGCAGGGCGAGGACGTTGTTGCAGGAATCCGCACCCCGAAGCACATCAGCGAAATGCGTGATGACCCGATGCTTCCTGGTGTCTACAACGAGTTCGTCGCAATCGCGGAGCGCCTCGAGAAGCATTATCGAGACATGCAAGATCTCGAGTTCACGATCGAGCGTGGCAAGTTGTACATGCTTCAGACCCGTAACGGGAAGCGGACCGGTGGGGCGGCTGTGCGCATTGCGGTGGACCTCGCAAACGAGGGGGTGATTGATCGCAAGACCGCGGTGCAACGCGTCCCGCCCGGAGATTTGGTTCAGCTTCTGTACCCGGTCATCGACCCGAAGTCGGGTGCCAAGCCAATTGCGACGGGTATCAAGGCCGGTCCGGGGGCGGCAATCGGCAAGGTGTGCTTTACCGCGCAAACCGCCGAAGCCGAGGGCAAGGCGGGTGAAAAGGTCATCCTGGTCCGTCGTGAGACGTCTCCTGAAGACTTGCGAGGAATGATCGAAGCGCAAGGCATCCTGACCTCAACCGGTGGCCCGACCAGCCATGCTGCCGTCGTGGCGCGTGGCATGGGTAAGTCGTGCATCGTGGGTGCCAAGGACATCGTGATCAGTGATGACGAAAGTCATTTCATGTGCCACGGTGTCCGAGTGGATGTCGGTGATTTCATCACGCTGGACGGCACGACCGGGAATGTGTACGTCGGTCTCGTTCCAACCGTGGAGCCGGAGTTGGGTGACGATTTCGGCACGTTGATGACGTGGTCGGATGAATTCCGGACGATGAGGGTTCGTGCAAACGCTGACGTTCCGCGCGACGCTATCAAGGCACGTGAGTTCGGGGCCGAGGGAATTGGCCTGTGCCGGACCGAACACATGTTCTTCGATGATCCCAATCATCCCGAGGAGCCTCGAACGCGCACGATGCGTGAAATGATCCTGGCCGATTCGGTCGCTGATCGGAGGCAAGCGCTTGAGAACCTGCTGCCATTCCAGCAGCGGGATTTTGAGGGTCTGTTCCGGGCCATGGATGGTTTCCCGGTCACGATCCGCACGCTTGACCCGCCTCTTCATGAGTTCCTTCCCCGCGAAGACGAACAGATTGATGAACTCGCTCATGTGACTGGTCGGACATCCCATGAAGTTCGGCAGCGGATCGAGGCCCTGCATGAGCAGAACCCCATGCTTGGCTTCCGCGGTTGCCGACTTGGGATCCAGTACCCGGAAATCACAGAGATGCAGGCACGGGCGATTTTCCGAGCTGCGGTAGTAGTCGCCCGTGAAGGGGTCGTTGTCCATCCGGAGATCATGATCCCGTTGGTCAGTGACTTGAACGAGTATCGTGCGCAGGAGAGCATTGTTCGCCGGGTTGCCCACGAGGAGCTGGACGGATCCGGGGTCCATATCGAATTCATGGTCGGCACGATGATCGAGTTGCCACGTGCGGCACTTTTGGCGGACAAGATCGCCGAGCTTGCCGAATTCTTCTCTTTCGGAACGAACGACCTCACCCAGACGACGTTTGGCCTTTCGCGAGACGACTCGAGCCGGTTCTTGCCAATGTATGTTGAGCGGCGCATCCTTCAGGACGATCCATTTCAGGTCCTTGATCGTGAAGGCGTGGGGCAGTTGCTCGAGATCGGCACCTCACGCGGTCGCAAGACCCGTCCAAACCTCAAGGTCGGGATTTGCGGCGAGCACGGTGGCGAACCGTCGTCCGTGGAGTTCTGTTTCCAAACGGGCCTCGATTACGTGTCCTGTTCACCGTTCCGGGTTGTCATTGCACGGCTCGCAGCGGCGCAGGCGGCGCTCGCGACAGGTGAGCGCGACCGCTAGTCTTCTTTTGATAATCAGGGAAGTGCCTGATCGCATTGCGAGACGAAATGCGGGATTATAGTGAGGTCCTACCCGGAAAAGGGTGGGGCCTCGCATTGTTTTGTCCACCTGGCTGGCATCACTTCCAACGTTTTCTGGGTCCTACGTTATCGCCGCTGGCGGTCGGTTTTGAGTTCAATGCCTGATCCAACGATCGACGCAATCAAGTCACGCATAGACCTCTCCGAAGTCATCGGTGCAAGGGTCACTCTCAAGCGTGCAGGTCGTCTGATGAAGGGTCTTTGCCCATTTCATCAAGAGAAGTCGCCATCGTTTGTTGTGTATCCGGACGAGGGTCGGTACCACTGTTTCGGGTGCGGCAAATCAGGTGATGTGTTCACGTGGTTTCAAGACACGCAAGGCCTCGACTTCGCGGACACGTTGAAGGAGCTCTCTCGCCGGACAGGCGTGCCCCTTCCGGAACGCACCGTGAAGGCGGACGATACTCCCGCCCCGGAATCCCTGGCAGCGGTACAAGCGCTTGCTGAGGCATCTGCCCAGTTCACGCGCCAACTCCTGGATGGCAGGGACGCGGGCGAGGCGCGCGCATATCTGCGGCGTCGTGGAGTGACGCGTTCGACCATCGAACAGTTCGGGATCGGGTGGGCATCGGACGAATGGGAGGGTCTCACGACCGCTCTCGTCAGGCGAGGTTTCACATTCGAGCAACTCGAACTCGCTGGCCTCGCCATGGTTACCGAACACGGGCGTCGAGACCGGTTTCGATCTCGCGTGATGTTTCCGATCAGAGATCCGAATGGTCAGGTGAGGGGTTTCGGTGGGCGAACCCTTGGCGACGGGGTTCCAAAGTACCTGAACAGTCCACAGACCCCGTTCTTTGACAAGTCTGCCACCTTGTTTGGTCTTGACTTGGCCAAGGGTCCGATACGGAAAGCCGGTCAAGCCGTGATCGTGGAAGGCTACATGGATGTGGTCCTGCCTCATCAGGAAGGCTTCAAGAACGTCACCGCGTCGCTTGGGACGGCGTTGACCGACCGGCAGATCGAGCTACTAAGGAGATACACGCGAACGATCGTTCTCGCGCTCGATTCTGATGCGGCCGGGCAGGCGGCGACCGTGAGAGGTCTGGAGGTCGCCCGAAGCGCCCTTGGGATGTCTGCGCGTCCCGCGCAGGGAAGCATTGCGCGTGGGGGATTCCTGGCTACCCAGAATGCGCAGCTACGAATCGCGGTTCTATCGGGGGGCAAGGATCCGGACGAGATCGTTCGTGAGGATCCTGCGCGGTGGAAAGCGTTGATCGATGCTTCAGTCCCCATGATGGATCACAAGATCGAGTTGGAACTCGCAGCCGTTTCGATGGATGAGCCGCAGAGCAAGTTGCATGCCGTCCGCGAAATCGCCAAGTTCCTGGTCCTGGTTCCTGATCCCGTGGAATGGAGCCACTACATCGACCGGATTGCCCAACGACTTCGTCTAGACCTCAGGGCAGTCCAGTCCGAAGTCACCCGCGCTGAGGGTGCAGTCAGGCAGGCGATGCGCCTGGAATCTGCCAGAAGCGCTGCGCAGTCGCAGGCACGCGCGACAGACGCCCGGTTGACTGACGACGGTGGCCGACGCGTCGGTTCCCCAAGCGACCCTCCGCCGCCTGAGTCTCAGTCACCTCAACCCAGTGCCCGTCCGGCAACGTCTGGTCGAAATTCGCAGACACAGGACCCGCCTGGAGTAGAAGATCCGCTTGAGCGGTTCATCGTGAAGGAACTCATCGGCAACCTGCGCCTTATTCAGCATGTGCGATACATAATTAGTCCGGATGATTTTCTTCAATCCGAGTGGCGTATTGTGATTGAGCGTTTGATGGTATTGCCGGATGGTGAGGCGTTCGTTCCTGATGAAATGATCGGAAGGGTGGTTGATCGGTTACGGGCGCCAGCGGGGCGTCCAATGCCTCTGAACGTAACGCGGGAGGCGGACGCTCATCAGGTGCCAAGCCTGATTGCGGCCGCACGCCGATTGCGCGAACGTCGCTTGCGTGAAAAGATCAGGGATGCCCAATACTTGCTACAAGAGGAACTCCCTCCCGACGAACGCGTTTTTCTCCAAAGGCAGGTTGAGAGATTAGCTTCGCAACTGGGTCGGGTCCATATTGATCAAAGCCGTGGCACGGCGTTTGCGTGATTAGCGATCAATTGTCCAGCCAGTGTGGACGGAATCGGGCGAGGGGATGGAGCAGGTACTACCGGTGCGTGTCTGAGTGCCGGTTGCGCGGGTTGGTGGCCGACGGATGGCTTCCGAGACCGGTGGTTTGATGCATGGTGACGAGGCCGTTTCTCATATCACGGGCTTCGTGGTAGATCAGGCTAATGCCGGAGTTGTTGGGGAGGTCGAGGTAATGCTTTCGAGATCGCTTTCGGGACCCGGCGATCCCGAGACGTTTGCGGGTCGATTGGCCCCATCCCAGGTTGGCTTTCCCGTGCCCGTAAGTGCTGAAGGCGGGATGGTCACCGAACTAGACCTCGCTGAACCTGACATGGCTGAGGTTGCGGCACTCGATGTGCCGTCGCCCGATGAAGTTTCCGAAGCAATTGCCGAGTTGGAGAGCAGCCTGGTCGATGACCCGGTGCGCCTCTACCTAAGGGAGATTGGCAAAGTCCGCTTGCTCACAGGTGCGCAGGAGCGATTGATCGGGCAACGGATGGTTGAAGGGGTCCGTGCAGAGGCGCAAGGCCACACGATGACCTCGGCAGACCTCGCGTTTCGTCGGCAGCTGACCCTGATCGTTGAGGATGGCTTGGCGGCGCGCCGAGAACTCATCGAGGCGAACCTTCGCCTCGTCGTAAGCATTGCGAAGCGGTTTATCGGGCGAGGAATGAACCTGCTGGACCTGATCCAGGAAGGCAACATCGGCCTGATTCGCGCTGTCGAGAAGTTTGACCATACTCGCGGATTCAAATTCTCAACCTATGCCACTTGGTGGATCCGACAGGCCATAAGCCGCGCGATTGCCGATCAGGGTCGGACCATCCGGATTCCAGTACACATGGTGGAGACACTAAACCGGGTGATCCGCCAGCAACGCCGGTTGTCGCAGGAGCTAGGACGTGAACCGACTGACGACGAAATCGCCGTAGAGGCAGGTGTGCCCGTCGATCGTGTTCGCGACTTGCTCAAGATCAGTCAGACACCGATTTCACTGGATACCAAGCGTGGTGGAGACGACGATAGCGATAGTGTGATTGGCGAGTTCATTCCTGACTTGTCCATGGAAGCCCCGTCGGATCTCGCGGTCCAAGGAATGATGCGCGAACACATTGCGCAGGTCCTTGAGAGCTTGTCACCGCGTGAAGCGGATGTCGTCCGCCGAAGGTTTGGCATCGAGGACGGATTGCAACGCACGCTTGAGGAGGTTGGACGGGAGTTCAATGTCACTCGGGAACGGGTCCGCCAGATCGAGGCAAAGGCCATGCGTAAGCTCCGTCATCCCTCAAGGAGCCGGCAGCTGCAAGACTATTTGGAGAGCTAGGCCGGAAGAGCATGCATGCTTATGCCGGATCAAAGGGTTGCTCGCCGGATGGCTTGATATAGTGTGTTCCGTAATGAACGGGTACAGTGTATCCGTTCCGTGCATTCCCTGATAGCTCAACGGTAGAGCGCCCGGCTGTTAACCGGTAGGTTCGAGGTTCGAATCCTCGTCAGGGAGCCACCTCACCTATCCGTAACGCGATCGTATTCGGTCAATGGGACGTTTCGGTGGTCATCCAACCGGGTTCCTCGCCGAATTCGCACGTGCGAACGCTACGCCGTGCGAGGTGTTTTTGTAGGCGCTCGCCACGCCAACGCCCCGGCGTATCGCTTGGGCGCGCGTGTGCGTTTGTCTCGAGGCCTTTCGAGCTCTGTGACATGCCGGAGACGCTTCGACGGCAAATAAATGCGAAAAGGGTTTGGTAACCATCGGCAGCGGTGACCCTATGGCGGTGTCTTTCTTCGAGAGGACGTGAGCCGATGGCGGAGCCGGGCGCGCCCCGATGGCCCAAGGCCTGAATAGAACCGCTTGTTCCTCGCACGGGCCAAGCACTGTCGCCCGAGGAGGCGCGTCCGCGGCCCTGGTGAGGTCGGCGGGGTCGCATCCTTGTCGCGCTTCCGGTACACGATAGAGGCGGTAGGCGCCACAGCCCAGCCCCGAAGCGAGGCGCCATGCCCCAAGCCATCATCGACGAACTCTGCGCAGCCCTCGACGGCGTGGTTCCGAAGTCGACGTGGGGTGAGGCAGCGCTCTTCTACAACTTGGGGAGAGCGCTGCCGAATGGCGTGAATTTCTGCACGTTCAAGGCGCGCGATGGCGAGAACGATCGATCTTCTGCGCTGACACGTGAAGGGGTCTTCCGAGTGTCCATCGGCATCTCGCCCGGGACCTATGTGCAGCGGTCCGGCCCCCGCCCGGCCCGACCTGCGAAGGGAGGCGCCGTGAACACGGGACATGACTTCGCGGCCCTCGACGCGCTGACGCCGCATCCGGTCTACGCGTGGATGGGCTGGGTGCAGATTCTCTCGCCGACGGCGTCGGCCTACGCGGAGACCCGCCCTCTCATCGAGGAAGCCCATCGGCTCGCCGTCGCGAAGTTCGCAGCGCGTCGGCGTCTGGGCACCCGAAGCAAGGCGCCGTAGGTGCGCCCGGCCGCGTCCGAGTTCCGCCACTACGGGCCACTGAACGCATCGTCAGGCGCAGGAGGCAAACCTGGTGGTCGTTTACGGCGATCATGGGGCGGCGGAATACGCAACTCGTGAAGTGACGAGGCATCACGTTCAAGGCAGGTCGGTCAACGCACGTGATTGCGCGCACTGGCGACGGTCGCGCATTTCGACGAAGTGGCTGTTCACACCGTCGGCCATGTCTGGCCATCGCGAGCGCGCGGTTTGACGCGCGCCGTGCTCGAGCCAAAGGCTCTCCGCGCATTCGCGATCGCCGCGCGAGGCTTGTCAGATTGTTGTGGTCGGCGGAGTGTCGCTCAATGTCCACCACGGCCATTTCATGAGCTCGAATTCCGTGATTGCCAGTCTGCACGCAATGGGACAAAAAGTTGGATGATTTACATAGTTCAATGTGAGATTACTGGTCTGAGTTTACATTATCATTGTTGGGTGGCCGGGGCATGCCGGGTCGGCACAGGATGCGCATCGACCTTGCGAACGCCCTCACGTCGCGAGGCTACTTGGTCTGCCCGACGCAATCGGCCATTATCCCCACTTCTTTTTCCGCATCTCCACTAGCGCCGGCGAGGCCAACTCCCTTGCGAGGGGTACCCAACCTGGATCCCGGCTGCTCAGTCCGCAGCTGCCGCGGTTCGTCGGCTAGGCCGTGCGCGACGGGCTCGTGAAGGAGAGGCGCTGTCGCGACGTGAGTCGTTCGCTCCAAGAGGCGCCGATCATCCGATTCGAGAACCTGGCGCACGCACCCTTCGTCGAATAACGCGGCTCTTGCAATAGGCGGGTCGCGCCCCTTTTTTGATTGCAATCCTCTGAGCAGTGTCGGGCATCCGTTGAAGTGGGGTTGAGTGTCACGAGGTCGGTTCCTGGGGATGACGTGGATATCACCATTTGGTGCTCCCCGACGAAGCGTGTGCCAACAGGTCCTCGAGAGCCTCGGCCACTACTTCGGGCGCCTCGAGAGGCGCCAAGTGCCCGCATGACGGAATGACCACGAGTTTCGCGTTGGGTGCGAGTGCTGCGAAAGGGCGCATCTGCTCGACAGGATAGAGCCGGTCCTCGGCACCCATCAGGAACGTGGCCGGTACCGCGAGGCGTGGAAGCACGCCGCCGAGCCCCGGGAAGCGCGTCAACACGGTGCACGCGGTGACCGCAGCCGCCGTGCTTTCGAAGTTCGTGAATGCGGACACGAAGGCGCGGACCCGCTCTGGATGCGTTTTCTGCGACGCGGAGGAGAACATCGAACGCGCGACGCCGTTGCCCCAGTAGGCGGTCGCGCCGAACCACCTCGTGCCCCAGACCTCGAACGCATGGCCGCCGAGGCTCGGGCCGAGCGGTGCGTTCATGATGAGCACGCCACGCACGCGCGCCGGCGCCTTCACGCCGAGATGGACGGCGATCTGCCCGCCCCAAGAACAGCCGGCAATGAACGCTCGCTCGAGCCCGAGCGCGTCAAGGCAGTCGAGCACGACGTCGGCGTAGACGTCGGCCTGCACTTCAGCGCGAGGCGCATCGCTCTGACCGAAACCGGGGCCATCGATGCCAATCGTGCGCCAACGGTCGCCGATTAGGGGCACAAGGGCCGCGTAGAGACGGTGATCGCTGAACAGCGAGGGCCACAGCACGACCGGAGTACCTGAGCCTTCATCGGCGATGGCGATGGCACCAACGCGGGTCGGGATGCGCCGGAGTGTGGAGAGCGTAGTCATGGATCGACCTCAGTTGCTGATGCTGGGTGTCTCTCGAAGGAACTCGGCGCCCGTCGCACGCGCGAGCAGGAAGCGGGCGGTCGACGCCGCCGTGATCGAAAAACCGATCCCGCGGCCATCAGGGCTCACTCGGAGGGGCTTCTCGGGCCCATCTATGATCCTTGGCAAACGCACTGAGACCCACTCGGCGGAGCTCGCCCTGAGGGCTGCCTCCATGCGGTCCTTATCCTTGAGGATGGGCAGGAGCCAGCGAAAAAACACCGGGATGATGATCGCGTTTGCGAACCATGTCCCGCTGCCGCCTGCTCCGACATTCGACATGCACACAATGCGGGAGACGCGATGCCTCGCCATCGCGGCTAGCGTGACCTTCACCGCGTCCGAGATCAGCGAAGTCGGTTGGCCATCGCCCTTGCCACCGATGCCTAGACAATGGATGACAGCATCTGCGCCTTCGACGCAATTCTCGACGTCCTCCATCAATACCGGATGACCGCCCCGGACTGTGAGACGCGGATGTTGAAGCGACAGTCGGGCCGGATCCCGCACGAGTGCGATGACTTCATGGCCTCCGTGAAGGGCGTGCGTGACTACGAGCCCCCCGGTGCTGCCAGTGGCACCAAAGATTGCTAGTTTCATGGACCGGTCCGCCTTTCCGGTGTCAATGGCGCAGGACAGCCCACGGTGGAACGCCGCGCATGTATGTTCACAGCGTAAACATTGGCATGCGAAGGTTGCGATGTCAAGCGAAGCGAACCATCTTCGACGCGTCGAAGCCAATCACGGAGAGGCCCCCAACGCGCTCTTGGAACCCGCTCCATCAAAAAAGCTTTGAGCGATATCACAAGCTTCGGCTCGCTTGCGGGCGTTGGGGGTGCGTCGGCGACTGGTCCAGGAGCCACGGTGTCGTGACGCCTGCCGATTTCGCCAAAGTCGATCGTGTCCGCGAGAACTGGGTCCCGCGTTCGTGACAGTGGTCTTGGTTATGCGGTCTTTATTGCGACCACATTCAATGAGAATGGAACGCCAGCAACTGTCGCGGAACTGGCATCCGGAAAGAATCCGAACGCGGGTACCTTGTAGGCGTCCCGGAACCCCCCAAGGAATAGGTAGTCCATTAGGAATTGTTGATTAAGGCCGATAGTGTGGTAATCGAACTTATCCGATTGTCCGCCAAACATCTTGACCATGACGGCGAACTTATCTCCGGGTGAAATGGTATCGGAAGAGAACAAGCGGCTGAGAATGTCCATATCTGGCACGCTGACGAACAGCTTTCCACCGACCCGGAGGATGCGATGCAGCGCGCGGGTGACGGACTCGAGTTCTCCCCGATGGCTGAGGTGCTCAAGAACGTGAGATGCATAGACGGCATCGAAGGCACTGTCGCCAATCGCTGTAAGGTCGCGCAGGTCCGCAACGATGTCAACGTGATCGGCGGGAATTGCGTCAAGGATTTTCCACCCGGGTGCCCGGACTTTCCCACCTATATGTAGCCAGTCTGTCCCTCCAACGGTGAGCAACTCACCTATAGTGACCATTCGTGTGACCTGCCCTCATCTTAAACTTGCGTCGACTCACCCAAGTCACGGGTCCGTCAGACGCGGATGGATAATCTAATGTGCGGTTTGGCGCACCGTGCTCTACCGATGGTGGGTTGGGCAAGTCTACTTTGTGGTTGGCATTTGTCGGCGGGGACGCGTCCGATTTCCCTGCTCCGTGCCAAACGTTTGATCAACTGCCCAGGCGTCCACCTTACGGACGCCCAACCAGATTCTGGCTGAACGCCCGCATGGAGGGAACTGGAGGCAGGGCCGTGAGAACGAATGGAATGACGTGGCGGTCGATGCCGAGTGGAGGCTTGAACGAAGGGATGTCCTGATAGATTGTTACGGAAAGCTTATCTCCAAATATAAAAAAATTGTTGTATTTTTAATAATAAAATATATAATTAATAAGAACATAGTTTTTTTACGGGAGCAAATATTCACTCAACAAGACAGCAATAACACCTCGGGTGGCTGGTGACGTGTGAGCGTGTTGATGCTGATGGCACGTGATCAGTTCGCTGCAAAGGAAATCATTGACCCGCGAACTGGGGTCGAGGTCCTCATCAGCCTTTTCATCGATGTCCCGGGACGTTCTGGTGTGCCTTTCTGAGAAACCGGTACCGAGTAGTGGCCAACGCTATATGGAATCTCTGGCGACCACTGTTCGTGGTTGGCTGAGGATTTGAGATCCCCTCGTGGGCACGATTGGGAACAGTTCTGGGTGAACGCGCACAACGTCGAGGCGAACTGGTTGCCATGCCAGGTTCTTGCGGAGGCACCATGGAAATCCGAACTTCCGAAACAGACCCGATACGTGTCGACTTCCTCCCGCGCGCTGTGCATGGATTGGTCGGCGACATCGGACTTACGATAGCTCCGGGCAAGCAGGACGTTGCGAATGGTTGGTTGCGTGACATGGGGATGGACATGACGCGATTGCGCACGGTGTTCCGGACCGATTGTCTCGTTTCCCTGTTGGACGCGTCAGAGTTTGCTGATCTCGGGATTTCGGAACTTGATACGTTCGCAGTTGCCAATGGCATTCGCCCAGTGTTATTTCCAATCCCAGACATGCATCCGCCGCACGAACGCGATCGCGATGCCTTCATCGCCCTCATCGAAGGAATAATTTCGGGGGCTTCGGCCGGTCAGAACGTGGTCATCCACTGTCGCGCCGGGATCGGCCGGTCGGGGCTCGTCGCCGCCTCGGTGCTGGTGGCCAGAGGGCTTACCGCGCCCCACGCAATCAAGGTTGTCCGAGAGGTCAGGTCTCCACGGTCTGTCGAGACGTCCGAACAACGTGCGTGGGTACAAGGGCTTGAGGGCGTGTTCAATCTGGACGTAGCACGTTGTGAG
>Ga0214923_10004391_pt1 | contig 17063 bp, 15 predicted proteins | sample LL1510_MetaG_FD_177993 | JGI IMG/M metagenome (GOLD analysis project Ga0214923, IMG submission 177993) | Freshwater microbial communities from Lake Lanier, Atlanta, Georgia, United States - LL-1510 | ecosystem: Environmental > Aquatic > Freshwater > Lake | place: USA: Georgia | collected... | reverse complement strand
TATGTCTTTTAATTTTGGTTGAATCTTCTTATATATTTCATAAATATATTCTGATAAAGTATATTGTTGTTTAAATTTTTTATATTCTTTATAACAATAATCATGTAAAGCAGAGCTTATATTTACTATACCAATATCACTAACTGGTACTGTAGAAACATCAATATCACTAACTGGTACTGTAGGAACATCAATGTCAGATTTATCAGATATAGGTATTTGTGTAAATAATAAATGATTTGGAATAAATAATTTTAATATAAATATATTACCCTTGCTATCAGTATTATAAATCTTTTCTTTGTCAAATTCAAATTTTTGGGTAATTAGGACTGGTATATTTTTTAATATTCGACAAATATTATATTTATTTCCAGATGTATCTATTAGTGATGCTAGTGATAAAGCCATGTTTGGATATACATCTGATATTACTTCAAAATGTTTAGTTTCTTTATTATATGAAAATTGTAAAGCAGAACTTTTATCAACCATACTAAGCATATTTTGTATAGTATTACCATCTATAGTAACTGTATGTGGGTTTCCTATTGCTAAATCGTTTACTTCAATTAATTTAGTATCAGGATTAAACACTAAATTTTGTCCATCTTGTTCTTTTCCAGCACCTAATTGTTGTAAATATTTATTTTTATATTTTATATATTTTTTATAAAAATGTTTATTATTCATATATTTATATGAAGAATAAAAATATAAAAAAACGGTTTTTTAATAATTATAAAGAGGCATTACAAACACATTATACAGAAGAATATATTGGTGAAATATATTTTAATTATTTATATCAACAATTTCCAGATAAATATGTTTTATATTTATTATCACAGATTGAAAAATTAATGTGTAAATTATTATATCCTATTATTAAAAAAAATAATATAATAATTAATAATTACTATGAATTACATATGATAGCTATAAATGAAGGTAAAATAGATAGTATTCTTAATTGGACAAATTATGCAAACTATATTAAAGAAAATTTTAATATTTATGTTGAAGAATTTGAAGATATATATGAATTGGCACCATTAGAAGATAAACCAATAATGAAAAAATTAATTGAACATGAAAAAATTATTATTAATTATTTTTCTAATTTCTATAAAACAAATAATTATACAGAAATTGAATTATTTTTATATGAAAATAAAACATAATAAATTTTAGTCTAATGCTTTCTTATATCTTGATATAGTATCTTTACGTTCTATATCATGATCAACTATTGGAGATGGATAATCAATTTTTGGATATTTAGAACGTATTTCTGGTTTAAACCAATTATGAATATCTTTAGGCTCAACACCTTTTAATTCTGGTATTTGATTTAAAATAAATTCACATTTAGTATCAAACTTTTTTTGTTGAGTCCATGGATTAAAAATCCTAAACCAAGGTTGTGCATCAGTACCATTTCCAACAGACCATTGAACACCACCTGAATTAGATATTGGATCATAATCTACTAATCTTGTAGCAAACCAATTTTCTATCCATTTAAAATCTAAATGTAAATCTTTAGATAAAAAACTAGCTACTATCATTCTACCTCTATTATGCATATAGTTTCTTTGATTAATATCACGAACACATGCATCTACTATTGGAAATCCTGTTTTACCTTCTAAAAATGCATCTACATTTTTTTTATTAAATGACCATTTTATCTTATCATAATTTTCTTTAAAACTTTTATTATGTCCTTTAATCTGACCTTGAAGCATTCTTGGAAAATTATAATAAATTGTTAAATAAAATTCTCTCCAAAATATTTCTCTAATTAGTACTGATTTCTTTCCTAATATTTCTACCATTTTATGATAAACCTCTCTAATACTTAATACATTAAATTTTAAATAGGCTCCTAAAAATGTAGTTTTATATGTAAAATAATCTCGTTTATCACTATAATTTTTAAATTTATCAATTGAATTTAATATCTTAAGTCCTAAACTACGACCACCATGAACATTTAAATTTGGATTTGGTATATAGAAATTATCAATAGAAGATTCTTTTATATAATAAGTATTTGATTCCATTTTAGGTATTTTCTTAAATTTAAATAATTTAAATTTATCTACAGGTCTTACTTCTAAATTATTTATTACATTATTCATAAATGGAGTATATACTAAATAGGGAGTACCATCTGCTTTATTAGATTCTTTTTCAGTAATATTAAATAATGAATAATCTTCTTTACTTATACATATAATATTATTAGATTCACACCATAATTGAATCGAATCATTTCGAGCTTTACCATATGGAGTATATTCTTTATTAAAACTAATTGATTCTATTGGTGTAAAATTATTAATTGATTTAATAACTTTCATTGTATCACCATAAAAAAAATATAATTTAGCTTTATTTTTTTTTATTTCTTGACTTAATTCATGTAAACTTTCAATCATAAATTGAACAGAACCATTAGTAAAATATTCATTTTTTTTTGGATCAATTTGTTCTGGAGTAAATATAAATATAGGAGTAATAGCTTCATTAATTTCTTTTAATTGAGATATTAAACTAGTATTATCAAAAAGTCTTAATGCACGATGAAAAATATGAATATGTGTCATTTATTTATATTATAGATTAGACAAAATTACTTTTTAAATTATATTATAAAAAATTGATACATATTTACTTTATCATAGTAATTACTTCTATAATGACATCAATAACAAAATTATTTAAAATTATAACAGCAAATGATTATGAAAGTCTAAATTGTATATTATCAAGTAATAAAACAGTAAATTTAAATTGTTATAAATCAGGCCAATCGCTAATATCAAAGGCAATAGAAGTTAGAGCTAAAGAATGTTTTGATATTATTATTGAACATTCTAGTAATCCTGTATTTAAAAACAAACATTATGCAACAAATGGATTAATTAAAGCATTAGAATATTATATTTTAGCATCTAATTCTTCTAATGAATATTATCTTCAAAGAATATTAGAAAAAGATATTGAAATAGAAGCATTTATTATTTGTAAAATAATAAATAATCCTAATATATTTCAACAATTAATAAATAGAATTACAAATGATTTTAATAATCTAAGTTTAATTTTATATGAATCAGTAAGATTAAATAATATAGATATTTTTAATATAATATATCAAAAAATATTAGAATTAGATTTGAATATATCTACACATAATACAATGTATAATAACATTTTTGATTATGCTATTAATTCATCTAATTTAGATGTTATTAATACCATTAAAAATAATTTTAATTGGAAAAAATATAGAAATTCATATTTTACTATTGAATATCCAATAATTTATCATATGATTGTAATTAATAATCAAATATTATTTGAATATTTTTATAATAAATTTGAAAAATTATCTGAAGAAGAAATAAATCAAATTCCAAATATTAGAAATCTAAATACTATTTTTGAATGTATAAATAGAATCTTTGATAATAAAACATATAATTTTATCAAAAACTCTCTTGATAAAATTTATAAATTACCAATTAAGTTTAATGACGCATCTAAATGTATTTCTAAAATGATTGAATTAATTATTTTGTACGATTATTATAGTTTTAATTATCATAAATATAGTGAAAGTAATGAAATACTATTTAAGTTGATGTATTGGTTTTTATCAAATAATAAAGTACAATCAAATCCAATAGAAACAATGATATTTAATAATTTAGATTTATACTATAAAAATAGTGAATCTAGATTAAAAAATGTACCTAATAAATTATTTAGTTATAAAAGTTTATTCAAGAAAATTTTATATTTAATGGAAACTTTTAATTATCAACTATCTAAACAAATTAAAGATAAGTTTGAGTCTTATTATGAAATAGATACTATAGATAATTGGACTAAAGATAAGAAAATATTTATTGATTACTTAGCAGGTTCATTAACAAATTTGGCAAAGCCAAAATTGTTAAGTAGCATGCTAGATTTTGAATCTAAAGATTCAAAACTAGCAGGTTCATACTCTAAAAAATCTTTAGATTTTTCAGATAATCTAGCTGAAGAAAAAGTTAAAACTTTTTCTCCAGGTTCACAAGTAGTTATAAAAAAAACTAGAATATTCTCTAAAAAAGCACCTATTAACAAAGATATTGAAATATAAAATTAAAAAAATAATAAACCTATATTAACTAATGTAATTTGTTTTAACCATATATTAAATTCTTCAGATATTTTTTTAATTGGATTACCATAAAAATTAATTTCTTTAATATTATTTAATCTAATTAAATTAACTGGTAATTCTTTTAATTTATTATCTGATAATTTAAAAGTAATAATTTTTTTATTAATATCCTTTATTTGATTTATTTGATTTGATGAAATATCTAGATATTCAATTTGTGCTGGTATATTACAAACTACTTTAATTAAATTTCCATATAAATCAAGCCATTTAATACTTTTTCTTAAATTTTGAATATGATGAATTTTATTTTCTGATAAATTAATTTCTTGAATTCCTAAAGGTAATCTTTGAATTTTTTTTATTAAATTACCAGATAAATCTAGTTTTTTAATACTTGAAGGTAAATTTTCTATTTGTTTAATATTATTTCCAGATAAGTCTAAATTAATTAAACCATTTGGTAAATTATTTATTTTTGAAATATTATTATTTGATAAAATAAGAGTATGAATTTTAAGTTCCTGAATATAACCAGGAATTTTTGAAAGATTTTGTCTAGATAAATCTAAAGTCATTAATTGTACTAAATAATATATGCAATATATACACTATTTATTTCATTTTTTTTCGATGGTTCAATGATAATATTAAAATAATTTATAAAAATATTTTTATTAGTTGGTTTTATCATATATAAATAAATTATATATAAATTAATTATTTTTATAAGTAATCTAAATAAAATATGTCATCATTTAATTATATACATTCGTTTATATATAATATTTTAATATTAATTTTATTTAATGGAAATACATACTTTAAGTAAAAATTATGGAAAAAATAAACAAAATACTATGTCAATTAAAGTAAATAAAATGTCATCATTAAATGAAATTATAAAATATCAATGTGAATATTGTAATAAAATTTTATCTTCAAGACAAAGTAAATGGCGTCATAATAAAACATGTAATAAAAAAAATCAAATAGAAAAAAGATTAGATATTTTAGAAGATAAAATTATTTCAAATATTGATCAAAAATCAATAATCAATATATTAAATTTAAATATTAGTTCAATTCAAACTTTTTGTCAAATGGTAAATTCATTATATTATAGTGAATCTTTAAAAAAAATAACTGATGATATTAAAAATGTAATTAAAAATAATATAAAAAGTTTTCAAGTTTTATCTCAAAATAAAAATAAATTTAATGCAGATTTAAGAAAACAAATTAGTTATAATTTAGCTGTGATAAATAAATTAGAAAATTATAATGAATATATTGAATATCAAGGTAAAAAACAATATTTATTTAGAAATCAAGTTAGTTGTTTAAAAGAAATTAAAAATAATGAAAATGAAATAGAAACAATTGAAGTAGTTGATTTTAGTGAAGAATCAAATAATTTAACTAATAATAAAAAATATGAATTAAGTGATTCTGATAGTGATTATAATATTTAATAAAATTAATCTTGCTTTAAAAATTAATTTTATATATATATAAATGATTAAAAATATTATAGAATTAAATAATTATGTATTTCCAAATAAACATAGCTTAATAACATTAAATGCAAATAGAGATTTTCATAAAGTATTTTATAATATTTATTTTAAAATTATACAAGCAAGCTATATAAAAGAAAGATCTATTATTTTAGATAAAAAAAATGATTTTGGACCACCTATAGTTAATGATAGAATACATTATACTATAATTAATCGATTAAATAAACAAGGTTATATAATTAAAGAGTTTAAAGCAGCAGAAAGAGATAAATTAAAATTAGTTTATAAAGATTACTATAAAATAACTTGGTAATTTTATTTAATTTAAAATTTAATTTAAAAATTAATTTATCTAATTTAATATATATTATGGAAAAATCTATAATAACTAAATTTAAAAATATGGGCTCTGATATTTTTGAGTTTACAATAGTAGCATTTAGTACTCTAAAAGGTCTAGCAGTAGTAAGTATTTGTATATTTATTTACTTTCTTCATTTATTTATAGGTGGTTATGTTGCATATTGGGGGCTTATTATAGCTCTTTTAGCTATCCTTGCATTTTTTATTTTATCATGGTTTATATGGTTTAGAAACGATGATGATAAAGACTCTTATAACTTTATATAATAATTTAAAAATTGAATTTACAATTATTATATAAATAAATATTTATATTTAATGTATAATACATTAAATTCACGAATGAATCCATATAATCAAATCTATCCATTTGATCCAATTATATATAATAATAATATACTTACATATACAGCTAATTATTTAAGTCAATATAAAATTGATGAAATTTCTAAAATTAAAATAGAAAATAAAAAACTTAAAATAGAAAATGTAGAACTTAAAAAAGAAAATACTAATATTAAAAAACGATTAGCTGATTGTGAATATGCCCTTAATTATGAACGAGAATGTAAACATCGTCATGAATGTAAGAAACAAACTATTATTAGTCGATTTAAACCTTATTTTGTTTCAAGACATAAAGATTCATGGTCTGATGAAAAAGTTAATGAAACTATTAATTCTATAAAATCTTTAAATGATATTATTAATCTTAATCATCAATGGAACTTTATTAAACATAATCAAACTCTTCAAAGACTTTATTTTTTAATTCCTGCTCTTATTAAACTTACAGATATGATTGGATTAGATGATATTAAAAAAGATATCTTTAAAAAAATTATCTATTATATCCAAAATTCACATAATGAAGAATATTTACATACTATCATTTCTGGCCCACCAGGTGTTGGAAAAACAGATTTTGCTCGTATTTATGCAGATATTTTTGTTAGACTTGGTATTCTTAAATCTGATAAATTTATTGAAATTAAACGTGATGATTTAGTTGGTGAATATCTTGGTCAAACAGCACCACGTACTCGTAAAGTACTTGAAGAAGCAATTAATGGTGTTTTATTCTTAGATGAAGCTTATTCACTTGGTAATCAAGAAAAACGAGATAGTTTTTCAAAAGAAGCAATTGATATGATTAATCAGTATTTGAGTGAACAAAAAGATAAATTCATGTTTATTGTTTCTGGTTATGAAGAAGATTTAAATTCTTGTTTATTTGCTTATAATCAAGGAATGCGTAGACGATTTCATTCTCATTATAATATAAAAGGTTATAGTTCTAATGAACTTACACAAATATTTCTTCAAAAAATCAAGTTTGCAAAATATCATACTAAAATTTCAGATGAGAAACTTAATTATTTCTTTGAAGAAAATAAAGAACAATTTGAGTATTATGGAGGTGATATTGAAAAGCTTGTTAATGAAATAAAACAAGTACAATCTCTTCGTACATTCTATTTACATAATTCTAAAGAAATAATATTTGAAGATATTATTGAATCTCTTAAAACTATTAAAGATAAAAAGACTAAATCACAAATTCCACTTTTTATGTATATATAATAAAGTAAATTTTATTATTCTAGATTATAACTTAATTTTAATCATTTCTTTATTATTTAATTCAAATTTAATACTAATAGTAATATTATTTAATTCAGATTGAGAAAATATTTCATAAACACATAAATTAGCTTCTAGTTTTGGATAACTAATATTTAGAGAGTTTATATATTCACGACCTTTAACTTTTGTTTCTCCATTTTCTATTTTTGTTATAATTAATTTACTATTTTTTATAATTTTAGTTGAATTACCAATTAATTTATATATTTGAACAAGTATTTTAGATAATGTTTTTATATTTAATATGCCATTATTTATAATTACTTCTTTTATCTTACTATTAGTAAAATTATATTTACCAATATCTATTAAATTTATTTGTTTATATTGTGCTTTTTCTTCTAGATAAAATTCATCTAAACCAGCTGGTATAATATTAAATTTATCTAATTCAAATAATTTATTAGCTTTTACTAATTTATAACCAAATGGTGTTTCTTTACTAATATATATATGATTTATATCCATTAAAGTTTAATTAGATAAATGAAATATTAAAAATAAATATTTCATTTTTTCTAATATTTAATACTGCGTTGTTCTAAAAAATATAAATAATTATAATATATGAACGCACTATTTATAAAGACTGAACAATTTAAAATATTATATAATACACTGTCCCTTCATAAATCAAAAGATAAATTAGATATGGTTTTAGAACCTTTTCAATCAATGATTCAAATCGCATTATTAAGTATAAGTCCAATAGGAACAAAATTAGCTATTCAAGAAAATATATTATATTTACAAATTCCTGGATTTACTCAACCATTTAGTAGATGGTATTATTCAGATAAAAAAGATGATTTATATTTTTTATTTCAAATTATTAAAAGATTTGTTAAATGGTATCATCCTCAAAATTCAAGTAATAGTCCAATATCTAATGATTTATATGAATTAATTATTAAAATGAGTATTAAAGGTTTAGAAAATTTAATAAAAACATATAATAATACTGATAACAATAATATTATTCAAGTTATTCATATGTATAAAAGTTTGTTAGAATCAAATGATAAAATAGAAAATATAAAATCTCCAGATGATAAAGTAGATATAGATACTGTTTTTGAAAAAATTATTGAGATTTATGATAATAATTTAATTTCAATAATTCATAATCTACTTTTAATGATATCTACTGAAGATAATATTATTCATGTAAATAATTATATTCAAGGATTATGTTTAATTATGACAAAAAATAATAATTTAATTAAAAACTGGATTAAAGTTAATCTAGTTTTTTAATATTTACATTATAGTTACTGTTGCTGTTTTATTTCCATCTACTGTTTTTGCTGTAATAATTACAGAACCTTTTGCAATTTTTTTAATTGTACCATTAATAACTGTACATATACTATTATTTGAACTACTCCAAATAATAGATTTATTTGAAGCTGTAGCCGGTGTAATAGTTGGAATTAATTTAAAAGTTTGATTAAGAATTAATGTAAGAGTAGTTTTATTTAAAGTTATACCTGTTACTGGAGTAATAACTGTTAATACAACTTTCGCTGTTTTATTTTGATCTTCTGAATCGGCTGTTTTATTGTGATCTTCTAAGGTAGCTATAATATTTGTAGTACCATTTGATTTAGCTGTAATTAATCCAGTATTTGATACTGTTGCAACATTTATATTAGAACTTGTCCAAGTAATATTTTTATTAGAAGCATTTACTGGTGTAATAGTTGATACTAATTTAAAAGTCTGATTTGGATTTAATGTAAGAGTTGTTTTATTTAAAGTTATAGATATAGCAGGTGTAATTACAGTTAATATTATGCTTGCTGTTTTATTTTGATCTTGTGTAGTGGCTATAATAGTTGTAGTGCCATTTGTTTTAGCTGTTATTAATCCTGAGTTTGTTACTGTTGCAACATCTATATTAGAACTTGTCCAAGTAATATTTTTATTAGAAGCATTAGCAGGGCTTATAGTTGGAATTATTTGTGAAGTTTGATTTATATTTAAATTTAATGTAATACTTAAAGTTAGATTTGTAACATTAACTAATTCTAAAGGAGTATTTATAATTAAAGGACTAATTATACTTCCATTAAGTGAACCTAAACCTGTTGTATTATCATATCCACTAGTTGCACTATAATCACCATTATTACCTATTAATATATCATGAAATGCTGTAGAAGTATATGTATATAAATATGGTAAAATAAAAAAATTTATATGAAGACTTGCAATAAATCCAGCATATGTAGGAGCAACAACACTAGTACCTCCAAAAACATATAATTTATTATTAATTTTAAATTGAACACCAGTATTTGGATCTGCTACTCCTGCAATATCTGGTACTGCTCTAAAATTATTATTGAGATTTAAACTTGTTTGATATGGTAACATACTAAATATTTTACTAAAACCTCCACCTGAACCAAGCCATGTAGTTTCAATAGTAGAATTATCATAAGATATATTTGGACATATTAATTTTGTTCCACCACAACTAATTACATATGGTGATGATGCAGGAAAATCAACATTAATAGTATTTGGAATACCATCAGAAGAACCATTATCACCGCTTGCAACAAAAATATTTATACCAGATTCTGATGCCCTTTTAAATAAATTATTTAATTGATTTAGTACTGAGTTTGAATTATAAATTTCAGGGCTTCCCCAACTTATAGAAATAGTAGATGGTTTTACAAATGTACCATTTACATTAATTGGAATATCAAGTGCAGTTGTAATAACATTTACAAAACCAGAATCTGAATTAGGTGCAATATAAAAAATTATTATTGTAGAAGCACTTGCACAACATGCACCCGCCATTTCAACGTCTAAAGTATTTTCATAAGTTGGTTGAATATCATTTGGTGAATTAGTAGCATTATCTACTAAAACAATTTTAATTATAGGATGTGATTCAGGACTAATTCCAATATCAGTCCAATAAGATTGACAATCACCATTAGTTAAAATCCCATTCTCATCAAGTGTACCAAATAAACCTCCACCAAAACTAATTATTCCAATAACATTAACAACATTTGGTTGAGGTTGAGGAAATCCATATATTGTTGCAATTTGTTTTGCAGTAAAATATGATAATTTTGGTGTAATATTCCTGTTTATTTGATTATCTAAATCTTTATTTTTTATTAAATATGATTTTAACAAAATATCTATTATAAATATTAAGAAATATTTATAAAATATATATATATATTTTTAATATTATTTATTCTATTATTTTATCTCTAAGTTCACATGTTATTTGATTAAAATAATTAGTCTTAAATCCAGTGTCAATCCATCTTTGTTTATAATCATCATCATTAGGTATACCTAATTCTAATACATCATGTAGTTTAATCATTGATGGATCTAGTGAAAAGTAATTTTGTTTTTCATTAACTGTATTATAATCTGTAATTTTATTACTATAATTATAATTAAACATTACTTGTTTAATATTATCTTTTAAATATTCAATTCCTGTACTTATATAATTCATATAAGTATGAAAAAACCAGTTATCATTAATATGAATCCAATATGTTGGTTTTATTTCATTTAATTTATTCCAAATAATATTCATACTATTTTCTTCTGGTTTTTTCATATAAAAATTAATCCAATCATAATTCTTTTTCATTCGTATACGATCTTTATTAGTTGAATTATCATCTACACAAAACCAATAATCAATCATATCTACATCATACCAAGTATTAATAATTGAATTTATAGCTTGTTGAAAAAATTTATATCTAGTACCTGTAGTTATAGTTAACATTATATTTATTTTTTTTCTTTTAGTATATTTATAATTTTTATATTCAGTTAATTTATCAATATCAATTAATTTATTCCATAATGTAAAAACACACGGTTTTAATATTATATTTTCTTGTTTAAATATTGAACAAATTGTATTTACAGAATTAAATAATTCATGATCCATTTTAACATTATAAAATAATATATTTGATATTGTTATATCAATAATACTTTTATTAATAGTATTATAATTCATTAATAATTGTCGACAACAATCTAATCCAAGTAATTCTTTTTTATTACAATAACAAGCTGATATAGACATATTATATTCAATATCTAAATTATATTTTTGTTTATTAATAAATAATTTATTTTTAGGATCTTTATTATAATTTTTATATGTATCATAAAGGATATATACAAATAAATGTAAATTATTACATCTTAAATATTCCATTGCTTGTGCTATACCTTCTATTCGTTCTGGATCATATTCAGTTGTTTTTATCCAATATTTTAATGCATTAATCATATCATTTTTATTTTTATATAAATCTCCAAGATATAAACAACTAACATATTTTTCTTGTTCCCAATTATAAGATGTTAAACATTGTGTATACCATTTAATAGCATTATCTATGTTATTACAATCTTTCCAACTTTGAGCACAATAAAATCCATATCTACATTTTAAACCAATATCTAATTCTTGATTATATGCTTTCTCTAAAACAATTGCATCTTTTTCATATTTAAGTGGATCAGAACTTCTTGAACCAGTTCTACCTGATTGAATATAATATTGCCCTCTGATTGTATCTGAAGTAAAATTCGCTTCTTCACATATAATATATTCATGTAATACTCCAATAAATTTCCATTTTTTACGATTAGTAATTAGAAGATATCGACAATATTCACATGAACTCATAATACCACCAAACATTAAATAATAAGCATCTTTATTTAATGGTGGTAAAATAAAATTACCATGAAAAGAATCATCTGCATCAAAAATTAATAAATAATCTGTCTTATTAAAAGCACATTCTAGTGCTTTTGTTCGATTATATCCAAAATCTTTCCATTCATGTTCAAATAATTCTCCATTTATATTTTTATTAGAAAAAAAAGTTTTTATTAATTCAATTGTATTATCTGTTGAACCAGTATCAGAAATAACCCAATAAGTAATTGGTACATATTTTAATATATTTTCTAAGGTATTTACTATTATATGTGCTTCATTTTTAACAATCATATTTAAACATATTGATGTCATAATTATATATTATATATAATTATAAATTCTTTAAATATTTTATTCTTTAATCATAAAAATAGAATCTTCAGTTGGTAAAAAATACTTATTTTTAATATATGCTATATGTTCATATCCCAGTGATTTATATAACATAAATGCTCCTATATTAGATTTTCTAGTATTTAAACAAAGAACTTTATTAGGATTATCTTTCCAATGTTTTTCAATTAGTTTTTTTGCTAAACCCTTACATCTAAATTCTTCATCTACACAAATCATTACTATTCCATATAATTCTTTTAAATGAAAATTATTTAATAAAAATAATTTACCATTAGGAGTAACTGGATCAAAAATATCTTCTTTATATCCATTATTAGAATTTGATAAAAAACTTTGTTCTACTGATTCTACAACTATTTTTTGATTACAAGCAGTAATAATACCTTGAAGTAATACACCAATAATTTTTTTAGTAGAATTATTATTAGTAATTTCAATTATAATAGATTTATCTAAATAATGTTTAATTCCTGATTTATACCAGTGATCTGAACTAGAAAAACATTTAGTATGGAGTTCATAAACTTGTTCTAAATCAGTTTGACAACCGCGTCTAAAATTAACTTTCATGACTTTATTATATTTATAATAATATCATTTTAAGTTTAGAACTTAAACTATAAAAATTTAATTTAAAATTAAAAATATTTTATTAATTAAGTTATTAAAAATGGAAATTAATTTTAATCAAAAAAAACCACGTGCTTTAATTATTGCAGAAAATAAAAAAGCTCAAGAAATAAAACATGTTTTAGAATTAAGAGATGAAATGCTTACATATAATATTGATAAAAAATTAATTAAAAAATATATAGATGAACAATATGAAAAAATTAATCAAGTATATGAAACAAAAATAAAAAAATATCAAGAAAATGAACTTAATAAACAAACTAAAAATATGGAAAAAGAAATTAAAATTAAAAGAAAAAAAGCAATTGAATTTCTTCTAAAAAATAAAACTTATTTAGAAGAAAAAAAATATAATCCAGATTATATTAAAAAATATGTTGAAAAACAATATAATGAAATTAATCAAATTTATAATATTTCAAATATTAAAAATATAGATTTAGATCAAATTGATTTTATTGATTAAATTATTTATTTATTGTTATTATACCATCTTTAACAATATATTTTTTATTAAATAATGTCTTAACTTTTTCATTATGAGTAATATATAGAATTATTTTATCATTAAATATATTTTTTAAATTTATATATATTTCTTGAGCTAATTCATCATTTAAATTTTCATCTATTTCATCAAATAATAATATATTATAATTTTGTGTTTTAACTGCATAAATAATTCTAGCAATTAATAGTCTGATTCTTTCACCACTACTAAGTTTTTCAATATTAATAAAATCATTTTTATTTAATCTATCATCCATTTTAGCAGATTGTAAAGCCCAATTAATTAATTTAATATTTGGAGTTTTATCATAATTAGTAATAATATCATATAAATTACCAGAATATAAACTCTTATGATTAGGTAGAGTTAAATAAGTTTGAGAATTTATTAGTTCAATATTTGGTTCAATTTCTAAAATATTTGGTTTTAATATACCTTTAAGAATATAAAGAAGAGAGGTTTTACCACTTCCTGATTCTCCTAAAATTAATACTGGGTCATTAACTAAAAAAGTTAAAGATTCTTCAAAACTAGCTAGTTCTAATTTTGGTTTATCATGAGAAATCTTTTTAATAGTAATTTTATTTACTATAGTTTTATCTATATAATTAGAATTATTTAATGTAAAACTATTTAAATAATTTAATCTTTCTAACATTTTATTATAACTAACTTTACTCTTATAATATTCTTGTACTTTATCAGCAATAAATTCAATATCATATATAATTAAGAAATAATAGAAAAAGTCATATTGATTTAATTCATGAATTCTTGACCAAATTACAATAATAATAAATCCAAACATTACAACATTAATATTCATATCCAATGTATTATTTAATTCTGTAATTTGTTTATTAATTTTCTCAAATTTATTAAAATTACTTGATAAATATTCTTTATTAAATTCATTATTAATTAAAAAGTTTTTTCCATTAATAATATAGTTTCTAATTATATTTTCATAATGAAAGAATTTTTTGGTTAATATAGTTTCCTTTTGTAATTTATGTTCACTTAATGATTTAATAATAGCATAGAATATTGCAAATAACCCAATTAAAAGATTAAATTTTTTATTTAATGCAATTATTAATAAAGTCATTATTCTTACTGGAATATCCCATTTATTTTTAATATTCATAATATATTCTTCTAAGTTTTCATTAAAATGTTCTAATATATTAAAATACTCCACTAAATCAAAATTTAATAATTCTTGTTTAGACATTTTAATAATTCTATCATTAAAATATTTTGTATTAGCTAATTTTATTTCTTTTATTAATTTTGCTTTAGTATAAGTATAATATCTTTCTAATGGAATATTAATTCCAATAATTCCAATTAAAGTTATTGAAAATTTTGTAATTAAATCAGGCCTATCTTTAACAATTTCACTAAAATAAATTAATGACCAATAAAAACTCTCTTTTATTGTGGTTGTTAATATTGATAATCCTAAAAATTTTCTAAATAAATAAGTTAATTCATAATTATTAAGAATTAAGTCAAAATGACTTTCAATATTCATATAGTATATTATAATATAGTATAAAATAAATTTATTTATATTATAAAAAAAATAATGACAAAAGAGAAAGTAAAATTTTACTTTCTTCACTATAATACATATTAAAAACTTAGTTATAAAAAATTATGGTTTCTAGTATATAGTTACATAAGATGATCTTTACACTATCATCTGTATTTCCTACAAAATCATTTGAACACATTGGCTTAAGTTCCGAAGGTATCATTGCCGTAATATGTGGACACTTATTAGTTGTTTTTATTTGACGTCCGTCTTTAGTAGTTAAATTACTTACTCTAAATGCACATGCACCATCAGATTTTCGAATTACTAGCGCATCTATTTTACAAATTACTTTTTCACCAGGCTTAAGCTGATCAGAAGAGACATTATTCTTTCCACCAAGAAATTCAAGTGTGCAATGATGAACATAATTTGTAAACTCTTCACAAAGTGGATTCTGTTCTTTAACAAACTCTGTTAATTTGGTTTTCTTTTTTGGAGGAATAGCACAACCCACATAAATAGGTTTAGGATTATATACAATACGAGATACATCATCTCTATCAAGAATAATCTTAAGCATATCATCTACAATATCATTAATAGGTCGTCTAAGACTATCTAGTTTATCAAAATTTAACTGAATAAACTCTTGAATATCTTTAGGATTTTTTAATTTAAGAATTTCTTCAGTAAGTTTATCATCTAAAGTATAAGTTAATACTTGCCAAGCTAATGGATGTATTTTAAAATTTTTATAATTTTCTTGAGTAAATTCAATTACTTTTTCAATTGGATATTCTATACCTCCAACCATTAACTTATCTCTATTTGTTGACCTCTTAAGAATTCCAGAAAGAGCAATCATCCAGTAAAGTTTCGTTACATCATGACTAATAAATGATATTACACATGGAAGTTTATATAGCATGTTTAAGTATTGATCGTATTGTTTTGAATTAGCATTACAACGTGAAATAATTAGAATAGTCGGTTTAGATGGATTTTCATCTGCATTTATAAAATGATAAATAGCACCTTGACATGCAAGAGTATCTCCATAAAATTGATCCTGCTCAATATATTTAACATTATAACCCAACTCTTCAAGTCGTTTACATGCTTCGTCTGCTTCAGTTGACTTTCCTCCTCCTTGTAGTCCTTGAACAAAGATAACACTGGCTGGATTATAATGTGAACGTTTTTCATAGATTTTAGCTCCTGCAATAAACTTATCAGCGTCAAAACTACCAAAGTCATCAGGAGTTACCTTAATATCTTCATTTCCTTCAGAAATATACTTGTTCCACCAGGTATAAAAACCACATGGTAAAGATCCACGTACAGATTCAACAGGCATGTGACCAAGAATTGAACAAGGTAGTTCTTTTGAAATCATCCACAATCCAAATGACATTAATTGTTTAACAATCCTAATACAGGCTTCTGTTGATAGATTATGATAACTTGATGTTTCAATAAATCGTTTAATGATATTTTCAATATTCTTATAACCTTTAAGTATGAGTTGACGAAGCATACGCCATACAATATATTTG
>Ga0214923_10004390_pt1 | contig 17067 bp, 18 predicted proteins | sample LL1510_MetaG_FD_177993 | JGI IMG/M metagenome (GOLD analysis project Ga0214923, IMG submission 177993) | Freshwater microbial communities from Lake Lanier, Atlanta, Georgia, United States - LL-1510 | ecosystem: Environmental > Aquatic > Freshwater > Lake | place: USA: Georgia | collected... | reverse complement strand
AGATACCGGAAAAATACATTGGAACAAATCCGTCAAATCCTCTCCAAATACGGTTCTTAAAACCCACAGACCGCGTTTCAAGAACTGATGCAGAATATATCGACCTTCTCATAAAAAAAATTGTCGAATATCATACCAAAAAGAGCCGACCTCTAGCGATTTGGAATGCGTATTATAATAGCAAACCAGAAAGCAAACCAGAAGTTGAATCTGATTCTAAATAATCATTTGCGATTGACACAATTGTCTTTGACCGATCTTGAACCTACCTGAAAATGTAAAATTTGACCGAAATACATCACTATTTAAATAATCGATGATCTTGTCAATATTGAATGCCTCCTCGTGAGCAACTCCATTTTTTTTCTTCGGGACCATCATCAATAACCCTCCGCCAAAATATTGCACTTTTCCACGGAAAGCAACCCGCGAACTTCTGGTTAAAGTATTCACGTAGATACAATCCTCCCCAAGATTTCGCCTAATGGCTGCGATATTTCGCGCTGCACCCCATTCGAACCAATTGGTTTCACTGAATTTCCGAATTTTGCGTCCAATGAGATTTTCTTTATGCGCCAATAAATGGCTATCGATTGCGGCGTTTCCCGATGGAAATTGTGTCAAATATATATATCGATCCACTTGGTTCTCGCCATTGAGGACATCGATATTTCCCAAGGTCGGATGTTTATATATTTCTTCACGACCACTCACCATTCCGACATAAATATCGAAATGATCTTGAAATAGGGGGGGCTGTATAAATCTGTTTTGCGCGATTTGCACGATTTCGCGAAAAGTAATTAGACCATTACTATTGACGACCTCCATTTCTTGGTCATTGTGCAAAACCGTTTTTGAAAGTTCCGCATTTCGACAATATCTGAAGACAATGACATCGATCGATGCATTTTGAAAGAGATTCTCATTATGAGGATGATAAATATGGGTGAATGTTCCCACGGCCATCATTTCGTCCAATAATTTGGCAGAACTCGTCAATTTGAGAAAATCGGACGGGACAATAAAGATCAATTCGCCTCCATCGTCTAATAACCGAAAACATTTTTCCACAAAATCGATGTATTGATTTCCGCGTTTGGACCGGGACTTAACATACGGCGGATTCCCAATGATCGTCCTATACCGGTTTTCGATGGACTGTTGAAGAAAATCGCCATAAACAATTCGTCCCAATTGTGGTCGAATTGCGTCCAAGATTTCGATCGAGGGGTCGATTTCATACATATCGAAAAGAATTGTCGGACTTCTATGTAAAACATATTCTACCAAGTCCCCCCTTCCGACCGAGGGTTCCAACATGGGACGGTCAGCACCATTGAGAATAAAATCGGCGACTTTTGCCTTGAGATCTGGATGTGTCGTGAAATATTGACCCAGTTTGTTTTTTGTGTGGGGGGTGGGTGGCATTTTTTAATTATATACTGTAACAATGGATACAATCACTGGCAAAAATCAATTTTGTGGATATCTATATATCGCCCCTGTAAAATTATATAAAGAGTATTATATATAATTTTTTAAAAACGCGGATACGTCATATGAATATTACTTTATTTGGAAGTTGTAGATTGAATAATATATCGAATCATAATAATTTGAACAATGCTATAAATTATACTCATTCTACAAAAGAAGTTATACAATTTATTAAATTTTTGAAAGGTGAATTGAATATACCAAATCCGTATAACAAATTATGTTTTAGAACTGGCATATGCGAAAATAAATTTATAGATTATAATTATAATTACAATAAATTATTTGTAGATACAGATATTTTTATTATAGAAATATGTTCAAATAAATTATACATACATAATAATTTTTATTTACATCATTTATGTGTTGATAAACGATTTATAAATCACAATAATAACACGCCTCGTGAAATTTTAGAAAATTTTACAATAGAAAAACAAAGTGACGAAGAAATTGAAAATGATATTTTAGAAATACAAAAAATGTTATATCCAAAAAGAATTATTATCGTTTCTCATTATAATTCAATCCAAAATGGTGAATATATAAATTCAAGAAACAATTTAATAAATTTATTGGATCGTATTTGTAAAAAATATCATATTCATTTTATTAATCCTACAACCGTATTATCTAATTATACTCAAGAAGAAGTAATGACAAGTGATTTAGGACATTATACTACTTTTGGAATCTGTAAATTTTCCGAATACGTAAATAAAGAGTTAGTATCTGCATCAATACCTGTACATTATGATTAGGTAGATCTGGTTTTATTTCCACACATTATAAAATAAATTACGTATAAAACAATTTATTTTATTAGCATAATAGCATAATAGCATTGAATAAAATATAATAAATCACTAAACAAAACAGTTCTATTGAAAAAAACCAGATCTACCTACCGCTACTCTATATAGGATGCATAAATTATTCCAATAGAACCTCCTGTATATCACCCGTGAAAAGGGCCAATTCGATAATATTCTCATGAATACTATGGAAAAATGTAATATACTTACATAAAAAAGGTATGACTTGGTATTTTTGATCCTCGGACAAAAGGCTAGTCGTTTTCACAAATGAGAAAAAGTAGTCGAAAATGTCAATGACTGAATATCCATAATCGTGGATTTTATAGAAAATCTGGATCGCCTGATGGCACCGCCCCCCTTTCAAATGTCCAAGATATTCTTCAAAAAGACCAAACGAAATATTCGAACATATTTGTTTGCACGTTTCCAAAGACAATTGGTCGGGACCTGGACCACACGCGCAATCCAACAAATAAATCTTCTCCAAATAATTCATCATTTGACGCACCGAATCGCCGGAAAATTCCAGTAAAAAATCGCGCGCCTCCACCGAAATCGAAAGCCCCTCGGTCGAAATAATCTTTTGCATAATTTCGCGAATCGTATCGGACGACATGGGATCCATTTTCAAAATATGAATTCGCGATTGAACACTCTCAATGACCTTTTGTACATTGGTACAACTGGAAACGAACAATATGTTTTTCTTGTATTTATCGATATAATTGCGGAAAACCTGCTGGCATTGTTCATTCACAATATCAATATCATCCACAACGATCATCTTTTTCTTTCCATGGATCGAACATTTGGATTGGCAAAACGTCTTCATTTCATTGCGGAAATATTGGATACCCTGCTCTTTCAAACTATTAATAAACAGCAAATTATTTTCAGGCAGAGTTTGATATCTGGTTAAACCATAATAATCCCGAATAATGGCATAAATGAGAGATGTTTTACCACTATTCGCGGGACCATGTATAAGAATATTTATTTCGTCTATTTCCAAAAGTGTTTTAAGAACCCGTTTGAATGTAGTGTCGCCGAAATCATCGATAAAATAGGGTTTGTATTTTATAATAAAATTTTGCGGAAGAGGGGGCATTTCGTTCCAAGATTTTTCCAAGAAAAATTTATATTGTTTTCTTGGAAAAAGACATATAAACATTTGGCACGACACAATTCTAAAATGTCCGACGAATTTTATAAAATCTTGGACGTTCCCAAGAATGCAAGCGACCAAGATATTAAAAAGGCATATCGCAAATTATCTCTACAATATCATCCCGACCGTAACCAATCGCCAGATGCGGAAGAAAAAATCCGCAAAATCAATGAAGCCTATGAAACACTGAGCGATCCCGCAAAACGGCAGCAGTATGATGCCGGACCCGCGATTGGAGGATTTCCTGGAGGATTTCCTGGAGGATTTCCCTTCCCAATGGGCGGACCCCATTTCGCACACATGTCAAGTATGGATGGTAGCGAAGATATGGGTGATATAAATAATATATTTAGCATGTTATTCGGCGGAGGAATGCCTGGTGGGATGGGAGGTCCCAATATCCGTGTTTTTCATAATGGTATGCCTGCCGGTATGCATATGATGAAACCTCCTCCCATTCAACATTTGATAAGGATATCTCTCGAACAGGCATTTCAAGGATGCACAGTTCCTATCGAAGTGAATCGATGGGTTTCTTCGGGAAATATGAAAACCCAAGAATCGGAGACGATTTATATTAATATCCCCCAAGGATCGGATGACAATGAAATGTTTGTTTTACAGGATAAGGGAAATGTTATTAATGATCATTGTAAGGGCGATGTAAAAATTGTTTTACAAATTGAAAATAAGACATGTTTTAAACGCCAGGGTCTGGACCTTATTTATGCGAAAACATTGTCTTTGAAAGAAGCGCTTTGTGGATTTTCGTTTGAAATTCCTCATCTAAATGGCAAAACATTATCTTTGAATAACAAAACGAATCATACGATTGTGAAGCCGCAATACAAAAAGGTGGTTCCTGGATTGGGGCTTACTCGACAGGGTCAAGGTCAGGGTAATTTGATAATCGAATTCGGCGTGGAATTTCCGGAATCTTTGACCACGGAGCAAATTGAGGAATTGGGTAAAATTTTATAGAAATTCGGTGGGATTCTCCTCCGAGATTTTATTATTGAACATAAATTTTCATACTTATGTTCAACCTCTTATGCAGAAATGCGCTTCACGGGAATATTGACATCGACCAAATAGATCGAATTCTCGGTGACAACAATATGTTCTGTCGAAACCTTGTAAATCTTGGCAATCGGACTGGTATATTCCTCTTCACTTTTGACAAGGAGTTTTTCGTTGTTCTCTTTGACGCCAATCAAAACCGTCTTTTCAATCGAATGAGTCCAATAATCCATCATAATGGGTTTATCCTCGATAATGGAAAGTTTAATGGCGTGTTGAAGTGTATTATGATCAGGGAAACGGTAACCATTTACACCGGTGTTGGAATTTGCTGTGACAACTGTATTATTTGGGTTGCTTGCGTTGCTTGCGTTGGATGATGAGGTCGTGCTCATTATTCTATATGAAAATATAAAAAGATTGTTTTTTTACTTTAAATGGTTATTTTCATAACTTGTTTTATCCGATTCTCAAATTCCAAACAAACGCACCGTTTTTTCCTAAATATAGGATAAAGATATCGGACATCGGATATCGGATATCTATGACATTATCCACACAATCGGTCATTGAAATTTGGTCTATGCATTTAGATGAATATTTGACACAATCGATCAAGAATAACACGAAATTCAGTATTGTATATGATGGTGTTCAAACATTATTACACGTTTTTTCTATATTGTATTGTCGAACGGATAGTCTAGAGGATTATTATACTCAAACACAGCGTGCTTACTTGCTATACTTGGAATATGTCGAAAAAATATATAAACCCAAATCCATGTCATTTAGTTCTGTTTTACCCGCGGTTTTTGTTTATAAACGGATTTTTGAATCAGAAGATATGGATGATAAAAATGATGTTTCTAATACATACGCTGATACACAGTTGGATATATTTTTACAAATTCGTTATTGGACCAACATATTTTTTTTACATAAAACGATTCCGGATCCCGATTTAATCCGTGATTTTTTACCAAAATTATTGAACAAAAATAATCCTTGTGATAAATTGGAAAAAATATTACAAGAAACGCCATTGACAAAAACATTGTTGGAAGATTTTTTCTCTAATGTCTAACATAAAATGTACGCATTATATAAATAAAAATAAAAATAGAATTTAATTGTGTATGGAAGAGGCAATAGCATCAATACCAAAAGTAATTGGCGAAGGAACGTATGGCTGCGTTCATGAACCGAGTTTGAAATGCGGACAACTTCGGATCGATTATAAAAACAAAGTGTCCAAGATATTACTTGACAAATATGCAAAACAAGAATTAGACGAATATTTAGGAATTCAGCGTGCGGATCCGGATAACCAGTTTTTCCTCGGCGTTCCTATCCAATGTAAGCCAGAACAATCAACCACTAATTATGTGGCTGTCAAAAAGTGTTCAAAGGGTAATCTTGCACTGCATGAAGAATTCCAATATATCTATCCCAATTTCGATTTATTGATCATGGAAAATGGCGGATTGAATTTACACGATTTTGCCAAGAAAATGGAAAAAGAGGTCGTTACACCAGAAAATCACGGAAAATTGGTGAAAACCATGGAAAAATTCTGGATCGAAGTCCATCGTCTTTTTTTAGGATTGTTGGTCTTCAAGCGGGAAAATATTATGCATCACGATTTGAAGGCGCAAAATATTGTCTATAATCCCGAAGCAAATCGCATCGCTTTTATCGATTTCGGCTTGATGCGACCAATGGATCAAGCAAAACGACGCGTTTTGCGAGGGGAAAGTGTGGATAAACTCATTCATTGGTCTTATCCAATTGAGAGTATTTTTTATAAAAAGGATTTTTATAAATCGACCGCTCTTAGAAAACATGTGTTCCAAAAACTCCATGAAGGTATCGATAAAGTATTTGATGTTGGATTCTTGGGAAATGTTTTACCCGACCATAACAGAGATGAATTGAACTCGTTAAACCGACGCGGAATGATAAAGCTATTATACGATGATTTTATCGATTTGGTGAATGAGACTATTACTATGCGACACGAAGATTTTGTAAATAAATCCATCGAGACCTTTGATCTATATGGCGTCTGTATGGGATTATTGTATGTTTGGAAAAAGACGTATCATATTATGCGTAAAAGTGACAGTAAAATCGATTATGCGTCATTGTATCAAATGTTATATTTTGGAATTATGCCAAATGTAAATGTGCGCTGGACAGTGGAACAGGCTCTATCCATGTATGAAGATTTATTGAAGGATATTTTGAGAGAGGATCATATCATATTTATTAATCATATTCCTACTAAAATTGACCCCCCGCCTCATTTACTGGCGGTTCCGAAAATATCCGATACTAAATTGGAGGCGATTGTTGAAAAAGAAGACACAAAATTAGAGGCAAAAGTTTGTCCTTCTGGTAAAATAATCAATCCTTTTACCGGCCGTTGTGTATTGGAATGCAAATCGGGGCAACAACGCGATGACAAATTCCGTTGCAAGACCGCGAAGAAACTGAAACGCTCTTGTCCGGAAACCAAGGATCTCAATACAAAAACGGGGCGTTGTCTAGCGAAATGTCCGCCAGGTAAAATACGCGATGAAAAATTCCGTTGCAAAACGATGAAGAAAATGGATAATGCATCGGATAAGACGGTCGAAACTATTATAGATGAGCCTAGAAATAAAAGGTGCTCCGAATCAAAAGAAATCAATCCAAAGACGGGACGTTGTGTAGCGAAATGCCCTCCTGGTAAAATACGCGATGCAAATTTTCATTGTAAATCTGCGAAAAAAATGGATAAGTATGCGTATAAATCCAATAAAATCAATGCAAATCCTACCAGTCTAAGTATGTGAGCATCTATTGGTTTGTGTCTTTTGTTTGGATCTCATGAAAATATCCAGGAGTCATCATGACCGTCCTCTTCCGAATTTTCGGCTTTTTGTTTTTAATAACGGGTTCCTCCGAATCGGTAATAATCTGATCGCGTTCCGTCATCAAAATATTCTTAATAAATTCGAAAATAAACCGTAGAACCGGTTCCGAACAATTACCCACAATCAGACAACTTCCCGTTCGAAATATCATAAAAGATACCTCGGTGTATCTTTTATTATCGTCCAACTCCCCCAGTTTCTGTTTATGATCTTCTTTCTCAACAAGTCCTCTCTGAACAAGTGAGTCGAACCCTTTCTCGTGGTTAAAGTAATACTTGCATTTCAATCCCGGATAACTATGGATCATACGCCGCCTCGATTTTGTATTTGTTTCGCAAAATGGTCTGGAGTTTTTCGCGATGAATATAGAATCCACAATTGAAATTGGAATTGATGAGAACACTATCCTCGTTTGCATTATCCACAAAATCGAGTCCCTCATTCATATGCGGACGCAAAGTGTCCAAAATCATCTGTTTAACAAATTCCAACAATTCTTTAGTGGGAATTCCCGGAATTTCCATTTTCCCCGTATTGAAGATTTTCACATGGATCTCGCGAAAAACCCCTTCGTATTGGAATCTGAGAATCATGGCAAAACAATTATAAAACGCGTTTTTCACTTTGCCTCGGCAATTCATAATATCTTTCTTGGAAATACCGACGGTGATTTTGCGTTCATCTTTGAATTTGATCCGGCGAGCCGCGGGATTATTGATCTGTTTGATTACATGTTCAACATAATACGGAATACCTTCGAGATGTCGGGTATATTCTTCATACTCTTCGGGGGTTTTTGACACTATTTTCATTTGCTTTTTCACCACGCCATTTTTCGGTAGCCAATATTCTATTATGGGAATTTGCCAAAATACTTGGTTGATATTGATTTCACTATTCAAGAAGAGGACTTTGGTTTTTGTAGATATATACAGGTCATTGCATTTAGGCGTTTCCACCGTAAAGGTGGAATTAGATGTGGCCACAGAAGGCGTTGAAAGAGGGGGTTTTTCTACAGGGAGAGGCGCCGGTTTTGAATTATAATTGGAAACACTCTTACCTATCGGTGCATTGTTTTGCATAAGAAATTGCATCCATTCATCATCTATATTGGTTGTCATTTATTGGTTTCTTGGTTTCTTGGTTGTTTTACTATATGGAATTCATTGTCGCCTTTAAGTAGTTTCAATTTTACACCTTTGGACATTTAAGTTCGCACAATAAAGTGCTAACAAAAAAGAGGTTCAAAGTTGGGTCTTTTCATACCCGCATAAAGTTTGGTTATAAGCACTCGTTGAAGCACTTTGATTACATTTTATTTCTCTACATAAATAACTTGGTCTTTCTATGTTATTTATCGCATTCTTTGCTATTTTGTAGATATTTGATGAACCGTTACGGTCTCTGTTCCACGATCCACAACCGCTCTTACAGCGTAATAGTCCGTGAATTAACCGTAATTCATCTTTGTTTTTCTTTTTATTTGGATGGGTTCTCACCATAAACTTCTCACATACTCCACCATCGCATTTGGAACATTTACAACTACTTCTAAACTCATCAACCAAAAACACATTAAAGTTATTTTTTCTAAACAAGGTTCGTATTCCCTTTCCTAATGTTGGTTCTTTGTATTTCATTTGTTTTCTTTGTTCCCAATCGCCTATACAAATCACAACATTATCAGCATTACCATATGCTTTTTTGAAATTACTAATCATCTGTTGCTCGTTTCGTTTGATATTTATGTATTTACCAAACTTCAACTTACGGAATAATTCTTTACGATAATACTGAAACAAAATATGGTTTATTCTATTTTTTTCTCGCAGATATTCCTTATATTTTGTAATTTGTAGTGATTTACGATTGAAATGTGATAATTCTGTTTCATATTCTATAATTGTTTTCCCTTCAATCTTATTGGTTTTCATAGCGAGAATAATATTGTTGTATTTTTTCATTTTAGTTTCTTTCCTTCGTTGATTTTGTGAATACCGAAATACATTCGCATCTTTGGAAGCATCATCTACGCAATAAATTAAATCTTCTTTTCCTGGATCGACGCCTACAATTTTTTTATCACGCAAAATAGAATAATCGTCCAACTCATCAATATACAACTCTTTTGATATTCCTTTCTTCATCATAGGTAGTTTTTTTCCTACTAAATCGTCTCGCAAAAGTAAAATACTCAATCCAATACCATCGGTAGAAACCATATGGTGAAATGAAAATCCTGTTTTATGAAACATCTTGCGTTCTGTTCTAAAAAAGAACTTCCAAATCTTATCTTCGTTCTTTTTCAGTTCTCCATTTGTCTTGAAAAATCCCTTTGTTCCGTGTTCTTTTCTCAATAACAAATTAACTAATGTAGTTGTATCTAATCGTATGTATTTCGGTGTGATTTCACTTCGTAGCGGAAAAACATTATTAACACTTTCGCCATCATTTTCAACTTGTTTCATCATAAAAATCATACAAGGAAAATATTCCATCGTTTTACATTTCAGGTCGTACATTACGCTATTTTTCTCAAACTTGTTTCTATATGGTAAAATGTTTTGTTTTTGTTCAGCAATCCATTTATGGTAATGGTGATTTGATTGGTATGGTTTCCCATCCACATTCAATAAATCATTTTTTATTTTTCGTAATTCGGCACAAAGATTTCTTACTCGTGTCTCGCGATCCTTTTGTGTTTTGCCTAATTTCCTTATCTTATCCACAATCATTTTCTTTTTCCAAACAACATTTACATATCGTTCTACATATTCCACATAATGTAATTGAATATTATTCTCATACATCGTAATAACATCCTCCTTCAAATAATCTAATACAGTATTCAATCCTGCATAATCAATTGGATCGTTTTGTGTTAATTGTAAATAATGTTGATTGTAAAAAGTAGTAAGTTTATCTTTCATTTCTATTGTTTCATTTTTTGCTGGTTTTCCTCTCTTTTCAGTTTTTTCACCACAAACAACTTTCATCGAATTATTGATAAGTTCTTTGCTTATTACTGGTAATGTTTGATTATTGTTTTCGTAATAATCTAATAAATACAGTTTGAGAAATTGTAAAGTATGAATAACAATCTTGTTAGATTTCACAACAGCATCATTTAGTATTTTGGTATTGATTTCAGGATGTTTCAATACACTTTTCAGCGAAGTTTTAATGGATTTGAAAAACTCTAGCGGTTTCTCTTTTGCCTTTTCCATTCTATATACTATACAAAGATATTATTTTAAGTAAGTTTCCCTAAATATAATATATTAAGTAAAAATCCCTAAACTTTCGTAAAAATGTATATTGGCGATTTTATCCATTTTTCATTTACTTTAAATTGTTGCTCATTATTTTCTATTATATATTTGGATTTGAGAAGATTTTTAATAATAGACAACCAAGGGCGTTTTATTCGTTCTGGTTCTCCTACTGCTTTCATATTGTTAAAAGCAAACCATTTTCGTATTTCTGGTATAAGTTCCATAATTTGTTTTTGGATTTCTTCATTTTTATCCAATTCGTATAGTGTATATGTGTTTTTATTTTCCAAATCTAATATGCTAATAATTTTGTCTATAATACCATCTTGTTCTTTTTTATACAATTCACTTTTTAATCGCATTAGTTGTTATATAGTTTACATAAATAATTTTTATATTTTTTATGTAATTAATGATTACGACCTGCATACAGGACACAATCTAAGATTTGTTTCATTTTCATACTTTATCCATCGGTTATTTTCCCAATTATCATAATCTCTTTGATATATCTCAATTAATGGATAATGATCTTTCCACTTTGGATTTTCTGGATTTTCATCATACTCATCTTCTATATCAGGATATGGGAATATTGGTTGTCCTGTATTGTCGCCATACATACATCTTTTGAAACATTCAATACATACCATATGATTACATCTTGGGTATGATATACCTTTTTTATGTTCAAGACATACAGGACAATCAATATTATCAACTGTATTTAATATTCCTTTGCCTGTTTGGGTTCCCCAAGTTCCAAACATCATATCACAATTCATACATAAATAACTTCCTTGACTATCAAACCACCATTTTGGTAAAACTGTTTCACATATTTCATAATTTTTACATTTTATTCCTCCACCGTCTTCTTCTGTATATTGACAATCATATGCTATATTATTATTTTCATAATCAAAATCTCGTTCCATATTTGTTGCTATATAATTTACATAAATAATTTTTAAGGTCTATCCGTGTTTTTGTATCCAAATGGATACAAAACACCCTTTGACCTATATCCTTTCCGGGGATAAATACATTTATCCCCGGATGTAGATTAAGTAAATTATAACTTATAATTTTTTAATCTACACTTACGAGTTGATGGTTTTCGCTTATAAGTCATATCCTCTTTTATTCCGTAAGCATATTGAAAATAATTCTTATAATTTTCTGGTTTCACTTTATCTATCGCTTTATTAATATTCTTTTCCAGTCCTTCAAATGTATATACATCTCGATTTTTCTTAATATATGTTTTTATCTGGTTAAAATACATTTCAACTGCGTTTGTAACTGGACTATACGGTATGGTAAATAAATATTGATTACCACTTTTTAGTATTGCTTCTTTTACCATATCATTATTATGACTTTTCGCATTATCTAATATGATGAGATGGTCTTTATATTTAGGTTCTATTTGTGTTTCTATAAATTCTACCATTCTTTCTTTGGTTGTTCCACCTTTTTCATAAAATATTTTTCCTACGCATTTTGAATTATTGATAGCAACTAACAAAGTAAAACTACGAAATACAAAATTATTATTTGTTTTGATTACACAACGCTTACCAATATAACATCTACTATATGAAGGTTTCAAATGAGAACCAACGCTGGTTTCATCCAAGCAAATAATCTTATCGAGAGGATATTTATGAACTTCATTATAAAATGCTTCCATTTCTTTATTTTTGTCGGTAAGTTGTTTTCTGCGTTCTTTTGGATAATGTTGATGACGAGTTCGTTTTCGTGTTCTATTGTTTGCTCTAATAACTCTACCTAAATGGCGTCTGGTAATATCCAAGTCCTTATATTTTTGTTTCATAGAAAATAAAAGTTCATCCATCGTAAGTTGTTCGTTCTTATCAATCATATTTACAGCACTTCTAACTTGTTCTTTATCTTGTATGATATAGGTTTTCTATTTTTTCTTGTAATATTTTTAGTATTTCTATATCTATCAATCCACCCTTTTAGTGTGCTTTTCTTACAATCAAATATCTCACATACTTTATCCATACTATCATTATGTTTCAAATAATATTTAACCGCACCTAATTTATAATCATCACTTTTGTATTTATTCATATAATAAATTAAGAAAAAATACTCATATTTTGTGCGAACCTAAATGTCCAAAGGTGTATATTTTAGGTAAAAATAATTATAGAGTCCAGTATTATAGAATGCACTCCACACAAACCTCTCACACTCGACCTATCTATTTTCCAAAAAATGGGAAAAAGGAATCGTATATAAAAAGACCGAGTTCCGAAGATCTTAAACAGTGTGCTGATGTTGCTTCTAATGAAAAATACGAATATGATAGATACGACACGTTTTCAATTGCTTCTTCACCCATTGGCGAATCTTTTATGATTCGGCTTCAGAAGAGAATGAATTCGTGTTAATCTACATCCGGGAATACATTTATCCCCGGGTTTTAGGTCTCTCAAAGAGGGTGGGTGTTTTTGTATCCGCAAACTAAATATGTGTATGGATACAAAACACAGATAGACCTTAAGGTCTATTCATGCATAAATATATTTATGCACGAATCTCTATAGAAATAATAAAATCTTATACTACCATAAGTGTAGTTGGTGCATCGTGATCCACCATTCGTTGTACCAATTCGTCAAATGCAATCACCGGTTCCCATCCCAAAATCGTGCGTGCTTTGGTAGGGTCCCCAAGTAAAAGATCCACTTCCGTAGGTCGGAAATATTTAGCATCGATCGCAATCAAATCGCGTCCCGTATTCATGTCAAACCCTACTTCGTTAGCACCCTCACCGCGCCACCCGATTTGGAATCCGCGCATACCAAACGCCTTTTCAATAAATTCACGCACAGTATGCATTTTCCCCGTCGCCAAGACAAAATCGTCGGGTTCGGGTTGCTGTAAAATTCGCCACATTCCCTCCACGTAATCTTTAGCATGACCCCAATCGCGGAGCGAATCGATATTTCCCATCACCAATTGTGACTGTTCTCCGCGCAAAATGGCGCCTAGACCCAGAGTAATCTTACGTGTAACGAAATTATGTCCGCGCCGTTCCGATTCATGGTTAAACAGGATTCCATTACATGCATACATCCCGTATGCTTCACGGTAGTTTTTCACGATCCAATAACCATATAATTTCGCAACTCCATAGGGGGAACGGGGATAAAACGGGGTGGTTTCTGATTGCGGTGTTTCTTGGACCTTGCCATATAATTCACTCGTAGATGCCTGATAAAAACGGGCGACGGAGGTGAGACCATTTGATCGAATAGCTTCCATAATTTTGAGTGTTCCAAATCCGTCGGTATCGGCTGTATATTCAGGCATTTCAAAAGATACTTTTACATGGGATTGTGCGGCCAAATTATAGATTTCTAGACGGACCAATTGATCGCCATACGTTTCCTTAATCTTGGACAAACACATATAGAGACAGGATCCATCGGTCATATCTCCGTAGTGGAGTTTGAGACGTGGGTTCTTGAAAATATGCTCAATGCGGTCAGTATTGATGAGAGATGCTCTTCGTACAAGTCCATGAAGATAATACCCTTTTTCTAAAAGGAGTTCGGCTAAATAGGATCCATCTTGACCGGTAATTCCTGTAACAAATGCGACTTTTACTTTATTGGACATTATTGTATTTTATTTAAACTATTTTTTTATATCGATTTCGAAATATCGATATAGATATTATAACAAACGATGACTGAAATTTCCAATTTTATTGGATATAATGCACCTTTCATTTTGTTGTGTTTAGGTTCATATATTATGTGGAAGTCTATGCAATGGATATATTTATCAACATTTATTATCGGTTTTTTTCTAAATGACCTATTGAATCGGATTATCAAAGCCATCGTCCAAGAACCGCGACCTCCGAATCCTATAAATAATGGAAATTACGATGATTGGACAAAAACCAAATCGGTTCAGAAATACGGAATGCCGTCGGGTCATGCGCAGGGTGCATTTTATTGCGCAAGTTTTTTATGTTTTTTGACAAAATCCATTAACGTAATAATAGGATCTATTACATTGTCGATTATTACGCTACTACATAGATATATATACCGAAAGCATACGGCGAAACAATTATTGGTGGGATCAACAATTGGAATACTGACCGGCTGGATTGTTTATTATTTCACTTTTCAGAGCCTGCGCAAATAAATTTATCCTAAATATTTTTGATAAATTTATATTATATTTTATGCCTCTTCTTTGCCGACGGTAACCATATTACGTCTAGAACGTCTCTTGGATGTGCGCTTGACATATCCGAATTTGCCCTTTTTGGCATAATATCCATATTTCTCTAAACGTTTCTCTTTCTTGGCTGTCTTATGTTTTTTGGCTGAAACAATACGACCGTGTTTATTTTTCATTAGGTCCGATTTAACGAGTTCCCCGGCAGTTTTGTAGGCATTGCCATTCATCACTTGAACGCGAGAACCAAAAAGTTCGGGGTATTTATGTCCCTTGATTTCATACATACCAGTTTCAGGATCACGAACAGGGCGCTTCATTTTTATCTATATATTAGATGTTAGATAAAAATGTAATTTTTGCTAAAATTGAATAATATTACCAGGAATTGTTGATTGAGGCATATTAGGGTCAGTAATTACCATGGCAATTATGATATTTCCACCATTGTTATAATTGTAATTAATAAATCCGCCAGGAACAGCATTAAAACCAGGAGGTATTCGAAATGTAACTGCTCCCGTTGTTGTATTTGTTAGGGTAGTTAATGAAAAATTTTGCATGATTGGATTATTGGGATCAATAAAGTTATTCCTTACCATATCTAGATAACTATACTTTGTTATTACATTCTCATCATTTTTAGTAATATTTGAGTATTGAAACCCTCCATTGACAGGTGTAAAATCATTTGGTATTTGGTACAATGGGAAATTGGTTACTGTTTGTCTTTGCATTTGAGGCCGGGTAATACATACCATTTTGGACAATGGTATATTTTTTCCACTTGCTTGATAATACCTGGCTTGAATATTACACAATTGTTGTTGCTGTTGCTGTTGTAATAATATTTGTTGCTGTACAAATTGTGACGATTGTCCTTTAAATTGAATGGTGGAATTTGCCAAACATGATATTTTTGGTAATATACGGCTTGCATTATTACGCACAGCTGCCGCATATCGCATACTTGCCGATTCTTGTATCGTATTTGTACTGGAACTAATTTTAGCTTTGTATAAAACCAGATTTCCCTGCTTACATTTTTTTCTGCAATTTGAAAGAATAGATATAGTATTCATTACTGATATATATACGGATTATCTCGATTGCCACATCGGTATTTGTTGTCTTGATGTATTCAACATAGTGGGGAATGTATTTTTAGCATTATTTGGATTCGTTTGGCTCCAAGGTTGAATACAAACCGAAGTACTGCATGTAGGATTTAAAAAGGGTGTCAAACGTCTCTGTACATTATCACCAATGGATGCATACTGTGGTGCGCGATACGAAAAATTGGTTCTACTATATTTACGGTTAGCGCCTAAAGTGGTGAGTCGGGTTCCACTATTCACTTGGTTAGGATTTACAACATACCGGGTTTGATTTATAACCGCCACCGTTTGTTGAGCACTGCCATTTGCCAAATTTTGACTGACAGGCGTTTTTTTATTAGCAAAAGTATAGGTTCCAGGTGTAGTCTGAATCAATTTGGAGTATTTCATTGCCCTAGACATTCCACTATAATTCGAATTTTTGGTAGTTATCGCCAATTTGGGTGCGGCAATCGTTTTTGGGCACATTGTTTCGTTTCTACCCACAGTTTCTAATCGGGGTCTATCGAGACATCTCGAATACAATCCTACAAACTGGGCATATTGATTCGGGTTACAGCAACTAGAACATGTCGAACAGTTACCAGCCATAAATGCGGCATAACAACAACTTATATCTGCCCATAAAGTTCCTACTAATGCGGGATTTAATCCATTGGGAGGTTGTGGATTGCAGGCCATATTGTTTATACGAGTTACATAATCATTAGATAAAATTGAATCCTATCATGCAAAACAATTTAAACCAACCAAACAGTTACCCATCATAAACTATAATTCAAACCATGTCAAAGCAACAATTGAAAAACACTATTGTATCAAAGGATGCATCAGTATTGGCTAAACAATATCAATCCAAGACCGACCTAGAACATATTCTCGATAATCCCGATACCTATATCGGATCCGTCGAAAATGTCGATGCCGACCTTTGGATCCATAATATGGACGACGCCGCACCCCGTGCCGTCCATAAGACGATCGAATACAATCCCGGTCTCTATAAAT
>Ga0214923_10004389_pt1 | contig 17069 bp, 12 predicted proteins | sample LL1510_MetaG_FD_177993 | JGI IMG/M metagenome (GOLD analysis project Ga0214923, IMG submission 177993) | Freshwater microbial communities from Lake Lanier, Atlanta, Georgia, United States - LL-1510 | ecosystem: Environmental > Aquatic > Freshwater > Lake | place: USA: Georgia | collected... | reverse complement strand
CACCAGAGGCAGCTGCAGGGGCGGTTTGCGCAATAGCAGAAGAAATGAACACGGACAACTCCAAAGGGTATAGGTCTGAACAATCAGCCTATCATTGTATGCGTGGCCAAAACACCCACAAACGCAGGGGCTGGCGCATGCGCCCGGCCAGCTCGGCCGCGCCCGCACCCCAACCTGCAAAGTAATCGGCGCGCACCGGCCCTAGTATGGCGCCCCCGGTGTCTTGGGCCAACACCAAGCGATTGAGGTTGATGTTGGGGCCCGCAGATGACAACCACACCGGCGTGCCGTAAGGAATGCTGCCGGGGTCCACCGCAATAGAGCGCCCAGGCGTGAGTGGCACACCTTGCGCACCCCGAGGGCCAAAGGCGGCGTCAAACTCAGACAAAGGCTCTTCCTTAAAAAAGACCACCCTGGGGTTGCTCCAGAGCATTTCTTGGGTGCGCTGGGGGTTTTGCGCCACCCACTGCTTGATGCCCGGCCACGACGCGTCGCGCACCAAGCCCTGGTCCAGCAGCCACCGCCCCACACTGCGATAGGGGTGGTCGTTGTGGGCGGCATAAGCCAAGCGCACCACCTTTTGGGAGCCATCGGGTTCGGTCACACGCAAACGGCCTGAGCCTTGAATGTGCAGCACCAGCGCATCTATGGGGTTGGAGAGGTAGGCAATTTCGCGCCCGCGCAGGGCGTTTTGGGCTTCGGGCTGGGTGTCCATGTCTTGACGGCTGAACCACGGCCGCCGCTGCGCCAAGTCGGCCGGAGGCCTGTACAGCGGCACTTGAAATTCACCTTGGGGCTGGCGGCTGGCTTCGAGCTGAGGCTCAAAGTAGCTCGTCAGCAAGCCCTCTGTGGCACCTTGTGGGCTTTCGACCCGATAGGGCTGAAACCGCTGCATCACCCAGTCGCGCTGTTGCGGCAGAGAGGCAATGCTGAGCATGCGCACTTCATTGCACAAACCCACCCAGGCAGGTTGAGGGCGCTCGCAGCTTTTGACCCACGCGTTCCACGCCTCGTGCAGCGGGTCGTCCATCCAGCCGGGCAGGTCCGTCCAGGGTACGGGGAGCCAGCGGCTTTTGGGCATATCGAGCGCGCCGGGCAGCGCTGATGCGAAGGCGGGGCTTGTGGTGTCCGGGGATATGGAGGCCAGAACTTGGGGAGCCTGAACTTGTGAAGGCTGAACCTGCTGTGCCCGCGCTTGGCTCACCACGCTGGGCGGGTTGCCGGGGGTGCAGCCGGTGCACAGGAGCAGAGTTAGGACCAAGGTAAGGACCAGGGGGAACCCCAGCACCATCCCTACAATCGTTTGTAGGGACATCCACTTTGGACAGGACCCAGCGGAGAAATACGTCATGAGCTTGATTTTGCTGGAAGCTTTGGGAGCACTGGTGCTGCTGCTGGGTATTGTGTGGTGGACCATGTTTTCAGGTCGGCACAAGGGCGAATTGAAACCGTCGGAGCCCAAACCAGAAGATCCATCAGAAAACCCATCTCCAGAGTCCAAGGACCCGTCCAATCGCCCATAAAAGCATTGGGTCAGTGGTGCGACCATGGATTAGAAGCTTACGGCGCCCCTGCAGCGCGCAACATATTGGAGAGCTCTACTGCAGACTTGACGTCCATTTTGTCAAATACCCTGGCACGGTGAACCTCGACGGTGCGCACGCTGATGTCGAGCTGGTCGGCAATGCGCTTGTTGGGCAAACCGTCCACCACCAAACGCATGACTTCAAGCTCGCGTTCGGTCAACTCGGCCAGGCGCCGCCGCAGGTTGCCCTGCACCTGCAAGTGGGCCACCTGCTCATGCGACACGCGCAGCGCCTCGACCACACGGTCCACCAAGGCGTTGTCTGAAAAGGGTTTTTCACAAAAGTCAAAGGCACCGCGCTTGACCGCCGCCACCGCCATCGGGACATCGCCATGGCCAGTTAAAAAAATCACGGGCATGGTGTGGTGCAACTTCTTTTCCACCAACTGGTCAAACAAGGCCAATCCGCTCATGCCCGGCATGCGCACATCCAAAAGCAAGCAGCTGGGCTGGATCTGCAACACACCCGAACAAGCGTGGGTCCAAAAAGACTCTGCACTTTCAAAGCCGTGACTGATGAGTCTGCGTGAACGCAGCAGCCAAGCCAAGGCGTCTCGCACCTCAGCGTCGTCGTCCACCACAAACACGGTGGCATCAATCAGAGGTTGCATGGTCGCTGATGGTAAGGCCAAAGCTGAACACCGTACCCTGCGGCGTGTTGGGTGCATATTGCAAGGTGCCCCCATGCTGCTCCACCACCGTGCGGCACAAGCTCAAGCCAAGGCCCATACCCTCTGCCTTGGTGGTGAAAAACGGTTTGAACAGCTGGTGCTCAATGTCTGGCGCAATGCCGGGGCCCCAATCGGCCACCGAGAACATCAAGCAACGAGGCTCATCGGCCGCCATGGGCTGCACGCTGAGCGTCAGACGCCGGTCACGCACGCCGGGCTGGTCCATGGCCTGCATGGCGTTGCGCGCCAAATTCAAAATCACTTGCTCCACCATGGTGCGATCGCACCATACCTCGGGCAGGCCCTCGGCCACACGCACCTGGACTTGCACGTGCAGCTTTCGGGCTTGCAGTTTGATGAGCGGCAACACCGCGTCCAGCAGCGCTTGCGGCTGGGTGCGCTCGCGCGCCTGGTCCCGGCGGCGCACAAAGTCGTGCACACTTTTAATGACCTTACCCGCGCGCTCGGCTTGAAGCGCAATACGCTGCATGGCCTGCTCCACGTCAGCAGGTCCCGACAGACCCGACTTGATCATGTTCAAAGAGCCCGTGGCATAGCTGGAAATGGCGGCCAAGGGCTGATTGAGCTCATGGCTCAATAGGGACGCCATTTCGCCCACCATGGCCAAACGGGCAGTGGCCTGCAAACGGTCTTGGCTGGCGCGTGAGAGCTCTTCTACCCGCCGCTGCTCGCTGATGTCCAAAAACGCGCTCATCCAGCCGGTTTGATCGCCTTGAGCGTTGATGAGCGGCGCCTCAATGATGAGCACCGGAAAACGGGAACCGTCCTTGCGCATAAAAACCGACTCAAAGCCTTCGCGAGGTGGTGCATTGCCCGCCAGCCGCACGGCTTGGCGCTTCATAAATTCATCTGCCAACTCCGGCGGCCAATAGGGTGCGTTCACACTTTGGCCCATGAGCTCGTTGGCGCTAAAGCCCACCATTTGACAAAACGCCGGATTCACATAGGTGATGCGGCCTTGCAAGTCGCGGGCGCGCAGGCCCGTGACCAAAGAATCTTCCATGGCTTTGCGAAACGCCAGCGCGTCGGCCAACTCCCGCTCGGCTTTGAGGCGCCGGCGCATGTCCACCGACAACAGCCACAAAATGACCATCAACGCCACAAACAATCCCATCACCAGGGCGGTGAGCACATTCGGGAATAGGCCCGGCGCATCGCGCCAGCTCTCTAGCCGCACCACCAAGGTGTTACCCGGCAAATCAAGCAGTTGTTGCGCCGTAAAGTTACGCAGGGTACGACGGGCAGCACCCCGCATAGCCAGACGCGTGCCGTCGCCCTCGGTGAATGAAATGTCTTGGTTGCGCGCCAAATCGTTGGGGATCAGGTTGTCCAAAACATCTTGCAGTGCATAGCTCACCAGCACATAGCCCCGAAGCTCTAGAGCGGCCTGAGCGTCTATGCCCATCACAGGCAAACACACGTCCATCACCTCAAGCCCCATACCGTTGGGCATGGGCACAAAGTAACTGGGTGAAAACGCGGCCGTGCCCAAGCGACGGGAAGTGGCACAGGTTTGTATCAGTTCGCTAAAGAAGGTGTCATGGGAATACTGGCTGAACACCGGCGATTTGTAGGGCGAATTGGCCTGTAACACGGTTTTGAATTCAGGAGAACGCCACTCCATGCGCACGGTTTCGCGATGGTCGAGCAAAAACCGCTCGGCGCTCAGGGCCCACGCCCCGGTATGCTCATCGCTTGCCCGGCCTGCGACTGAAAACGCGGCTTGCAAGGTCTGGTTGTTGCGCATGAGGCCGCTGCGCAAAGTGCCCACCACCTCCAGAGCATCGCGCTCCAATCGGTCTTGCTCTTGGCTGGCTTCGTAGCGACCTGACAACCACACCAAGAGCAACAGCAATGCGGCCACCAAGGCGAACAGGCTGGCCCACAACCAGCGCGGACGAACCGAAACCGATATCAACGAGGCGTGTCCTTGGGGGTGTTTTTTCGCGGTGCGCCCGCATCGGTACGGGTGATGACGGGGTCGGCCCAACTGCCGGTGATATGAAATTCTTGCGTGTTGGACTCGATGATAGGTCGCCGCAAAATCCACTGCGCCAAAAATGACCCCAAGCCTACTGCAGGGTTGATGATGGTGGTGACCAGCGTAGCGGTGTTGGTGTTGATTTCGGGCACCACCACCACTTTGAGGTCTTGGGTTTCGCGCCCAAGGTCTGCACGACCCTCCATCAATACAGCCAAATTCACGCCGCGCATTTGCAGGTTGTTGGTGCGCGCCATACCCTGTTCAATCAGCACGTCGCCGCGCACAAAGTCAAAGGCAAAGCCTTCACTGAACACGTCACGGAAGTCCAGCGCAAAACGGCGCGGCAAGGCCTGCAGGCTCAGCACACCCAGCAGCTTGGCCAGGCCAGGGTCGGCCTTCATGAACTGACCGGACTCCATATTGACATTGAAGCTGCCCCCCAAGCTGGGGTAGTCCAGCGAGAGGGGCGAGCCCAGCCAAGACACTTGCCCCTCCAGCTTGCCCTTGCCTTGGCGGATCAGGTCTTTCATGCCAAAGCGGTTGAGCAGTTCGCCTGAGTCTGCAATGTCCAACTTAAAGTTCATGGACGTTCGGCGTTTGGAATTTACAGCTTTGGCAATATTGGTGCCCGCAGGGCCCACACTCAGTTGAGACCACTGTCCTGTGGCTGTAAACACAGCCTCGGGCATGGTGACGTTGAAACGGTTGAGGCGCCACTCGCGCGCGCCGTTGACGCCTTCAGCATTGCGGTTGACGGCATCGATTTCCACGCGGCCCAACTTGCGTCCACGCAGCTCCAAATCGTCCACCACTATGTCCAATGCGGGCACGCTGGCGGGCTGCTCCTCCAGCAAAGTTTCCACGTCCTTGGCAGAAGAAGGTGGCAGCACCAAGCGCGCCAATCGGGCGTAAACGCGTCCGGGGTTGGTGGTGGAGGGTTGGCGGTATTCCACATAACCACTGAGTTCGGTAGCGTCAATATTCAAACGCCAGAGCTCCTGGTCGTGGCTGCCTCCCGCCACCACTTGGTGCAACTGCCGCCCACCCACCAGCACCTCGCGCGCCCGAATGGACAGGTTGCTCGGCATGAAAGCAGAGGACACTGTCACTGCCGCATTGTTGGCACTTGCAGCACTGGCTGCGCCCGAACCAGGGGTCATAAGGCGCGACCAAGCATCCAGATCCAGTGTGTCCAACTGCACACTGGCCACTACCCCCGAGGGGGGCAGACTTAAGGTTTCCCCCAGGGGCAAGCCCACCGCCATGGCCCCGCGCAGCACGCGCAGCTTAGAGCTGGCGTTGGGCGAAAGATCGCGCACAAACTGCGCTGAAAGCGTGCGGCCCAGCTCCAAAGAGATCTGCTCTTGCAACAGGTTGGGGTTGGTGGTTTGAAAAGATTCGCGCGTTAACGAGGTTTCCAACCGCAGGGGCATCAACGTTTCAGGCAGTTTGTTGAGAGGCGCAGGCAAATTCAGGGCCAAGCCCTGCAAGCTGGACGCTGCCGACACTTGAGGCACGCCGCGTTGCCATTGCGCTGTGAGCTGATAGTTGGCCGAGCCACTGGCATGCCGCGCCAATTGGGACACCATGCCCAACTCTGTGGCTTGGCGCAGCCCGTCGGCTGTAAAGCTGCCTTGAACCTTGAGGGTGGGCGACACCACCACATTGGCAGCACCTTTTGAAGCCGCCGAAGCCAACGATCCGCCCTCAATCGTCAAGTCGCCGCCCAAGCCGCGAGCCTGCCCACCGGTGATGGCAAACCCCGACTCGGTGAATTGCACCACACCCCGTACGCGCTGCAATTTGGGGATATCAGGCGCTTGGATGTCGTTGCCCTGCAAGGTGGCTTTGCCTTGCAAGGTCATCAAACTCAGATCATTCAAGGGCAACTTGAGCTTGAGCTGAACATCGGCCAGACCGGTGACCGAGGTTTGCGCCAGCAAGCTGCTGAAAGCGTTAGCGTTGGTATTGGCTTGGGCGCCGCCAAAACCACGTGCCAAGGTAAGAAGATCTTGCAATGGTCCTTTGGTTTCAAGGCCCACTTGCAGGGTGGGGTCGCGCAGAAAGTCTTCAATGCCCAAGCTGGCTTTTTGCAGACGCAGGCCTTGCGGTCCAGGCATGCGCGCGCTCAGGTCTTTCAACCTCAGGCTGTTGCGGTCGATCAGCAGTTCGCCCTGCACCTGAGTGAGTTGTGGCAAGGGCAATGGGGTGCTGCCTTGCAGCTTGACACTGCGGGGGGCAGTCAAGTAAATGCCGTCCTTGAACGTGCCCGAAATCCGGAATTCCCCCTGGTCCGCGGCGCTAAACGGAAACACGTTCATGTCCCCACGGGTTTTAAACTTGATTTGACTGCCTTTGCCTTGCACCAGTGCGTCACGCAGATAGTCGCGCACGTCCTTGGGGATATCCAGCGGCAGGTACTTGTGGACTTTGGACACATTGGCGCGCGACAGGCTGCCCTGCACATCCAGCAAACCGTAGTCCCATTCCTTTTGGGCCAGCAACTGCGCCGCACGCGGCGCCTCGGAGGTTTGCCACTTGATTTGCGCTTCACCCTGTGTGTCGTCGTTACTGAACTTCAAATTGGACAGTTGCAGCTTGACCTGAGGCATCGCCGCTGAAAAAGGACTGCTCCGATTGACTTGCCAACTGAGGTCGGTGCTGAGTTGCCCCACTGCGATGGCAGGGTCTTCGAACACGCCCGGCCACTCCATACGTCCTGACTGGATCGACACTTTGGCTTTTCCGCCCTCCGGCTGGAATTCAAATTCGGCGTCGAGCCCGCGCACGCCAGGGCGGCCCATGGTGTTTTGGGGAGAAGGATTGGGGTGGTCTTGGGACAAAAACCCGAGACCACGCACACGCCCGCTGGCGCGCAATCGGGCAAGCATCTCGCCGCCTCCCGTCCATTGCGCCTGCAGCTTTTCCAACTGCCCTTTAAGTTCCAGCGAGGTCAACTGCTGATGCACCGGCTTGGGCAAAGGCAATCGCAAGGCCACTTGGCTTAGGGCTTGCAGGTCCAGTTGATCGGCCAGCACCTCCCACTGTTGAGAGGTTGAGGCATGACGCAGGCGAATGTTACCGCCCGGCCATTGCAGGCCGTCGGACAAGGTCCACTGCAGATCCTGTGTCCACCATTCCTGCTGGTCGGCCTTCCAGGTGGCGCCCAAACGGCCACTGAGGCGACTCACCTTCAAGGGCTCCGCTGTGGTGCTGCTTTGAAATTGGGCTTGCTCAAGCAAGGTGTCCACAGTCAGCTCGCTCAACTTGCCGCGCTTGACGTCGGCCCACAAGCGCACCGCGCTGTCTCCGCTGGCACGAGGCTGAAAACGGGGCTCGGAAGGTTCGCCCCAACTCCAGTCATCCCAAGGCAAGATCTCCAAAGCCAAACGGTTGAGCTGCGCAAACACCTGTCCGTCCCACTGCTTCCATTGACCCGAATGCATGCTCAGCAGGGGCTCTTTGAAACTGCCCCGAAGGCTGAAGCGTTCGGCTGATGCTTTGGGTGGGGTGGCGTCCAGCCGAAACTGGTGGCTGCGGCCGGAGTTGCGCAGCACCGCCTCCACCTGTTTCAGCTCCAGTGTGGGGCGTTGTCTGAGTTCATCGGTCCAGCGCAAAGCACCATCGCGCACCACCCATTCAGTCTGAGAAAAAACCCAATCCGCCGCTTGGCCTTCGTCTGGAGTCAATACCGACACATCCACACCTGCCACCCACACATGGCCTTGGGCGTCGCGGCGGATGTCAAGTTTGGGACTTTCTATATAAATCTGGTCCAGCCCTAGGCGCCACAGCGAGGTGGGCGAAATGGCCACCCACACCCGAGGCAACACCAGAGCCTCTTGGCCTTGTGAATCTGAAAAACTGATGTTCTGGAGTTCAAAAGAGGGCACCAAACCGCCTGAGCGCGCCTCGATCTGGCCGATGCGCACCTTAAGCCCCGTGCGGATCGAAGCTTGTTGCTCCATCCAAGGCCGAAAATCATCGATTCGCGGCACAATGATCCATGTGAGAACACCCCAGCCGGCAGCAAGCACCACCCAAACCACACCCGCCACCCACAACAGGCCATGCGTGAGGGAAATCAGGCGTTGAAGTGAAGTATTAAACAAAGATGCCAAGCACAGATGCCCAGGAAACAACCCCACTCATTATGACCCGCCAGCCCTGGTCTGAACACTCACGTTTTGCCCGCCGCGTGCGCCGGCGTTACGCGACTTATTTGTCGTATCTGCCCCCAGGATTGCCGGACAGGGCCACTTTTGAAATCCTGTTTAAAAGCTTGCGAGCCCAGAACCCCTTGGCCGATGCACTGCGCATCACCCGCCAGCTGGTTTTGGAGCGCTTGCTCACCCTGGACTGCGACGCTCAGGCGCCTTTGGCTTCGGTGATGTCCTGCATGACCACTTTGGCCGAATTTGCCCTGCAACACGCCTTACAAGCCAGCATGGAGCAGCTTGACGCCGTTCATGGCATTCCGCTGAACCGCCCGCTGGCACAAAATTTGGCGGGTCCTGCGCAGCGATGCGCTTTTTGGGTGGTGGGCATGGGCAAGCTGGGCGCGCGCGAGCTGAATGTGTCAAGCGACATCGACTTGATTTATGTGTACGACCAAGAAGGTCAGACCACTGGCAGGCCGGATGGGCGGGGTCAAATCTCAAACCAAGAATACTTTGCCAAAGTGGTGCGTTTAGTCCACCAGATGGTGGGTGAGCCCACAGAACACGGTTTGGTGTTTCGCATGGATTTGGCGCTACGTCCCAACGGCAACTCTGGCCCGCCGGCGGTGTCGCTGAACGCCCTGGAGGCTTACTTTGTGTCTCAAGGGCGTGAATGGGAGCGCTTTGCCTGGCTTAAAAGCCGCGTGGTGGCAGGAACCGTGGCTTCGGCCCCAGCCCTGCGCAGCCTGGTGCTGCCCTTTGTGTTCAGGCGTTATTTGGACTACAGCGTTTTTGAGGCCCTGCGTGTGCTGCACCGTCAAATTAGGGAGCACACCCTCAGCCGCAGCACAGGCCGACCGGAGCGTCAACAAGACATCAAACTAGGGCGTGGCGGCATCCGCGAAATTGAATTCACCGTGCAGCTGCTGCAAGTGGTGCGCGGCGGGCAATTTCCTGAGCTGCGCACCCGCCCCACCTTGGACGCCTTGCGCCGGCTGGTGAACGCGCACCTCATGTCGGCCAGCACGTCGGCGGCGCTGCAAGCCGCCTATGTGTTTTTAAGGCAAGTGGAACACCGCATTCAGTATTTGGACGACCAGCAAACCCATGTGTTGCCCGCCCAAGATGAAGACCTGCTGTGGATGGCCCTGAGCCTGGGGTTTGATGATGTGCCCGGATTTTTGGAGACTCTCAACACCCACCGTGACTTCGTGGCCTTGGAGTTTGACCAACTGCTTGGTGGCGATGCCCCAAGCCGAAGCAATGAACGTAACAGGGAGCCCCCCACCGACCTATCCCCCAAGGCATCCCCCAACAACCACGCCTCCCCCAACAACAGCCCAGTGCTTCCTGGGGTGCCCAAAGCCTTTGTAGAGCGCTTAGCACTTTGGAACGAGCTGCCTCGGGTACAAGCTTTGCGAGAAGCCTCTAAAGAGCGCTTGTTCAAGTTGGGCGCACGCACGGCGCAATGGCTGCAAGAAGGCCGCGCCGATCTCAATGCCGCCCTGAAGTTGGTCGACTGGCTGGAAACCCTGCTGCGGCGCGACAGCTATTTGGCGCTCCTGTTAGAGCGGCCAGCCGTGCATGAGCGCTTGCTCAAACTGCTGGGTGCGGCGCGTTGGCCAGCGCGCTACTTGATGCTGCACCCCGGCGTGATGGACGAGCTGGCCCACCCCGACCTGCTGCGCGAGCGACTGGACACCCACGCCCTGGAGGACAACCTGGAAGCGCGCCGCAAAGCCTTGCAAGCTGCGGGAGACGACGACGAAGAATCACTGCTCAACCTGCTGCGGCGGGCCCAACACGCCGAAGTGTTTCGCACCCTGACACGCGATGTGGAAGGCGTGATGTCGGTGGAACAAGTGGCTGACGAGCTCAGTGCCTTGGCCGACTGCATGCTGGGAATCACCCTGCGCTGGTGCTGGAGCCGCCTGAAAACACGCCACAGACCCGAGCCACAACTGGCCATCTTGGCCTATGGCAAGTTGGGCGGCAAAGAGCTGGGCTACGGCAGCGATCTGGACTTGGTTTTTGTGTTTGACGACGAGGATGAGCGTGCCAGCGAGGTCTATGGCCAAGTGGTGCGTAAGCTCATCAATTGGCTGACCGTGAAAACCGGTGAAGGCGATGTGTACGAAATTGACACCGCCTTGCGCCCCAACGGCAATGCCGGTTTGCTGGTGACCCGGTTTGAAGCCTTTGCCGCCTACCAGTCTCAGCGCGGCAGCAACACGGCATGGACGTGGGAACACCAAGCCATGACACGCGCTCGCTGTGTGTTGGGCAGCACCGATTTGCGCATGCGGTTTGAGCGCGTGCGCCACGAAGTCATAGCCACCGAGCGGCCCGCGCCCGCCCTGCGTCAGGAAATCATGGCCATGCGCGAGCGGGTGCGCGCAGCACACCCGGTTAAAGCAGGCTTGTTTGACGTCAAGCACAGCCCCGGCGGCATGGTGGATGTGGAGTTTGCGGTGCAGTTTTTGGTGCTGTCGCAGTCGTGCAGGCACCCCGGGCTCACAGCCAACATAGGCAATATTGCGCTGCTGCTGCTGGCCCAAGATCTGGGGCTATTGCCCCAAGGTTTGGGCAGCGCCGCAGCCGATGCCTACCGCGAACTGCGGCGTTTGCAGCATCATGCCCGCTTGAATGAAGCACCCACTCAACTGATTGCACCAGCCGCAGGCCCTGAGCAGTCGGTTGTGAAGGCCCTTTGGCAAGCGGTTTTTGGGCCTTTCAGGGCTGTTGCCTGATTTTTTGCACCAAGGCAGTGGTGGAGTAGCCGCTGACAAACGGCAAGGCGCAGGCTTGGCCACCCCAGCTTTGCACCAAAGCGGTTTCGGGCAGCCTGCTCATGTCGTAATCGCCGCCCTTGACCAACCAATCGGGGCGAATTTGGGCAATCAGGGCTTCGGGGGTGTCTTCGTCAAACCACGTCACCACATCCACCGCGGCCATGGAAGCCAGCACCGCAGCGCGGTCTTCTTGGTGGTTTAGGGGGCGCTCAGGCCCCTTGCCCAAGCGCTTGGCCGAGGCGTCGGTGTTCAAAGCCACCAACAAACTCGCCCCCAAAGCACGGGCTTGCGCCAAGTACACCGCATGACCCTTGTGGACCACATCAAACACGCCATTGGTCATGACCAAAGGTCGAGGCAACTGGGCCAAACGCTCGGCCAACTGGGATCTTGGGCACAGCTTTTTCAAAAAAAGGGGCAAAGGTGCAGAGGACGGTGCCAGAGAGCTCATCGCGGCATGGTAGCAGGGCGTTGAGGTGTGTCCGTTGTAGGTCCAATGGGCATAATTGACTGTAATGCGTTTAGTCACCGTGAGCATAGAGTCCATCCCCATAGGTAAGCCTTTGGCATATCCCTTGCGCGATGAAAAGGGTCAACTGCTGGCCAAACAAGGCTATGTCTTTGAAAAGCGCGAAGACCTGCACGACTGGGAAAAGCGCGGCATTAGTTTTTTTGTGGACGAAGAAGAGTCCGAGCTGCACAACAGGGCTTTTATTGGCAAGCTCATCCATATGGTGCACCGCGGTTCGGCCATCGGCGAAATTGCCAACACCCGAATATCCAAAGTACTGCCGCTCAATGCTCCCGAAGATGAGCCTGACGAGACCGGTCCGCCCGACTGGCTGGACCTGCAGGTGCAAGCCAATGCGTTGCTGCGCGATGTCGAGTCGCCCTTGTTTTTGGCCAAGCTGATGCGCCTGAACCGGCGTTTGATGCGGCTATCAGCCAGCACACCCGACAGCTGCTTGTTTGCCTTGTTTCACCTCTCGGCCAGCGAAATCAAGCTGTACAGCGCCACCCACTCCATGCTGGTGAGTGTGATGTGTGTGTTGGCCGCCCGCGAGGTGCTGAACTGGCCCGAAGATGAGCAGCGCCAGATTGGTCTTGCCGCCTTAACCATGAACATTGGCATGACCGAACTGCAAGACCAGTTGGCCACGCAAATCCCCCCTCTCCAGCCTGACCAAAAAGAGGCTGTGACCCGCCACGCCGCAAATGCGGCGGCTTTGCTTAAGGCTGCGGGGGTGAACGAAACGGTGTGGTTGGACGCTGTGCGGCAGCACCACGGCGTGCGGCCTGGGCCCATGGCCGACCGCACCCCGGCCCAGCGCATGGCCCGCTTGATTCAACGAGCCGACATTTATTCGGCCCGTTTGTCCCCACGTGCGTCGCGCTTGCCCATGTCACCTGCGGCAGCCATGCAAGCGAGCTATTTTGATGAGCACAAGCAAGTGGATGAAGCGGGAGCCGCCCTGATCAAGGCCATTGGCATTTATTCGCCGGGCTCGTTTGTGAAGCTTCACACCCAAGAGGTGGCGGCGGTGGTGCGCCGTGGCCTCAACACCACCACGCCCAAAGTGGCGGTGCTGATCAACCGAGAGGGCATGCCCACGGTGGAACCAGTGCTGCGCGACACCTCTAACCGCGATTACCGCATTGTGGCCAGCGTGCCGCACCGAGACGTGAAGCTGCAAATCAACCTGGAGCGCATGCTCACCCTCACCTCGGGCAACCCCAGTTTTCGAGGCTGAGTGGATTGTTTCGCCTGTTTCGCCTAGTGGCTTAATGCTGGTCGAAGTTGCTTATGCGGGTGTGGCTGAGGCCGTCAATTCTTTGCGAAAGCGGTTGAGCTCTTGCACAGAGCCAAAGCTGCGGTCCATGAGGAGGCTGAGGTTGTGCAAGATGCGGTCGACCACTTTGCCTTCCCACACCGCATCAAATTTGATTTGACCATCTAACCATCGCTCAAGCCATTGGGGGTCGGGCAAACGGCTTTGAATGGTATCGCGCGGGAACAGGTTTTTGTTGACATGCAAGTTGGTGGGATGCAGAGCCTGGGCCGTGCGGCGCGCGCTGGCCATGAGCACCCCGACCTTGGTAAAAGCCGACTTGGCTTCATTGCCAAAGTTGGCAATGGCGCGTCGCATGTACTTGAGGTAACAGCCGCCATGGCGTGCCTCGTCTTGGCTCAGGGTGGTGTAGATGTGCTGGATGACCGGCTCGGTGTGCCACTCTGCGGCGCGGCGGTACCAGTGGTTGAGGCGGATTTCGCCGCAAAAGTGCATCATCAAGGTTTCGAGCGCAGGGGCGGGGTCAAACTCAAAGCGCACATCGTGCAGCTCTTGTTCGGTAGGGGCCAGATCGGGGCGAAAACGGCGCAGGTACTCCATGAGCACCAGAGAGTGTTTTTGCTCTTCAAAAAACCAGATCGACATAAAAGCCGAAAAATCGCTGTCGTGGCGGTTGTCGCGCAAAAACATTTCGGTGGCAGGTAGTGCCGCCCACTCGGTGATGGCGTTCATTTTGACGGTTTGAGCCTGCTCGTCGCTGAGCAAGTTGGCATCAAAACGGTCCCAAGGCACATCGGTGTCCATGTGCCAACGCACAGCCTCTAGCTGCTTAAAGAGCTCGGGGTACAACATGGCGGTCATCGCGGTAGGCCTTGAAGTTAGGGTTTGGAAATAGCTTGATCTGTTTACTGAGGCGCGGTGCTGGCAAAGCTGGGGCGAGTTTCCAGTCTTTCGAGCATCTTCACCAAGCTGGGGTGACGGTTGCGCCAGTCCAGCTTGGGAAAACGAAAATCCAAATACGACAGGGCGCAGCCCACTGCAATGTCGGCCAGGCTCAAATGCCCGCCCGAACAAAATGGCCTGTCGCCCAAACCTTGGGCCATAGCCACCAAGCTGGCATCAATTTTGCCGATTTGGCGGTCAATCCAGGCTTGGCTGCGCTGGTTCTTGGTGCGCCCAGTCCAAACGGTTTCCATGCGGGCCAGCAAAGCGGCGTCAAGGACACCATCTGCCAGGGCTTCCCAAGTTTTCACTTCGGCGCGCTCACGCCCCAAATTGGGGATGAGCTTACCCACTGGGGACAGGGTGTCAACGTATTCGACAATCACGCGGGAATCAAACAAGGCCTCGCCACCTTCCATGATCAGGCAGGGCACTTTGCCCAAGGGGTTAGAGGCGGCGACTTGGGTGTCGGCCGACCACACGTCGTCCAACACGAACTGGTAATCGAGTTTTTTTTCAGCCATCACCACTCTAACCTTACGCACGTAAGGGCTGGTGGTTGATCCAATCAATTTCATAAGCATCCATCTCTTTAACGATCGCGGATTCTAGCCAGCACGCCTGTAACGCTCCTGACGGTCTATTTTGCCCTCACGGGCTGTCCTACAATCTGAAAATGCCTTTTTCCCAGATTTCGGCCCTGTCGCCGCTGGACGGCCGATACGCCGCCAAACTCTCGTCTTTGCGCGTGCTCATGAGCGAGATGGGCTACATGCACCGCCGTGTTCAGGTCGAGGTGGCTTGGTTTATCGCGTTAAGCGATGCGGGTTTTAAAGAATTCAAGCCGCTTTCACCCGGAGCGCGTACTTACTTGTTGGGTTTGGTGAAGCATTTTTCTGAAGCTGACGCCTTGGCCATCAAGGAAATTGAAAAGACCACCAACCACGACGTTAAAGCGGTGGAGTACTGGATCAAAAGCAAGTTTGAGGCCCGCCCCGAACTCGAAAAAGCCTCTGAGTTTGTGCACTTTGCCTGCACCAGTGAAGACATCAACAACACCAGCCACGCCCTTCAATTGCGCAGCGCGCGCGATGTGGTGTTGCTGCCTGCTTTAGACAAGTTGGTGCTTAAGCTGCGCGATATGGCACACGCCTACGCCGACACGCCCATGCTCAGCCGCACCCACGGTCAAACCGCCAGCCCCACCACGGTGGGCAAGGAAATTGCCAATGTGCTGGTACGCTTGCAAGCGGCTTGTGACCGCATTGCCGCGGTGGCGCTGATGGGCAAAATGAACGGCGCGGTAGGCAACTACAACGCCCACCTGAGCGCTTGGCCCGCCTTTGACTGGGAAGCTTTTGCCCGCCGCGTGGTGGAAACGCCTGAGCCGCTGGGCTTGGGCCTGACCTTTCAGCCCTTCAGCATTCAAATTGAGCCACACGACTACATGGCCGAGCTGTTTGACGCCGTGGCCCGTGCCAACACCATCTTGATTGATTTTTCTCGCGACATTTGGGGTTATGTGTCGCTGGGCTACTTCAAGCAACGGCTCAAGGCAGGCGAAATTGGATCTTCCACCATGCCGCACAAAGTCAACCCCATTGACTTTGAAAACGCCGAAGGCAACTTGGGTTTGTCCAACGCCTTGCTGCGCCACCTGAGCGAAAAATTGCCCATATCGCGCTGGCAGCGCGATCTGACCGACTCTACCGTGCTGCGCAATATGGGGGTGGCGCTGGGCTATGCGGTGTTGGCTTACCAAGCCTTGTCCACCGGCCTGAACAAGCTGGAGCTGAACAACGACGCCCTGCAAGCCGACCTCAACCGCTCCTGGGAAGTGCTGGCTGAACCCATTCAAACCGTGATGCGCCGTTTTGGCGTAGCCGGTGCTTACGAACAGCTCAAGGAAGTCACCCGCGGGCAAATCGTCAGCCCCGAAGCCTTGCACGCGCTGATTCGCGGCCTGAATATTCCAGACGAAGACAAGCAGCGCCTTTTGGACATGTCGCCCGCCAGCTACATTGGCAAAGCCGCCGAGCTTGCGCGCCGCGTCTAAGCGGGCCGTGCACTGCTGCCTTAAAGCCCGACCGTGGCGCTGAAATCAACGATTTACAAGGCCAACCTGCAGGTGGCCGATATTGACCATCACTACTACGCCGACCACCCCTTGATGCTGGCGCGCCACCCCAGCGAAACGGATGAACGCATGATGGTGCGCTTGGCCGCCCTTGCGCTGCAGGCCCACCAGCTGCAGGCCCTGTGTGGAGGCGACGGCAACTTGGCCTTTGGGGCGGGCCTGTCAGACCCTGATGAACCCGATGTGTGGTTGCGCGACTTCACCGGCCAAACCCGCTTGTGGGTAGAAGTGGGGCAGCCTGACGACAAGCCCCTGCTCAAAGCCTGTAACCGAGCCGATGCGGCAGTGGTTTACTGCTTTCACCATGCCGCAGAGGTGTGGTGGCGCGACATTCAATCCAAGCTCCAACGCGCACCCAAGCTCAGCGTGTGGCGCTTACCCGCTGAAGCCACAAAGGCGCTGACCCAGTTGGCGCAACGCAACATGCAGTTGCAAGCCACCATTCAAGAAGGTGTGTTGATGCTTGGAGACGGCGCGCAGAGTGTGAACATTGAGCCTGTGCGCTGGAAATAGTGGCCCGGCTTTTAAGCAGTTTATCTGGTGTTTTCGGTCGCGCGCTCGGCATAACGGTTGAACCGCCAAGCCCCGGCGTCAAGGGTGATGCGCCGCCACACGGCGCGCTTTTCAGCAGGGCCCAGCTCGGTCCAGTGTTGCACCTCGTCAAAACTGCGTCCGCATCCCTTGCATTCGGCGTCGCCTTGACTGGTGGAACAAATGGCAATGCATGGCGTGTCGGGCGTGGTGTGGTACCAAACCAACCATGCTTTGGCAGCTTTTTCAGGCATAGAGAACTCATCAGCCTCTTGCTCTCGGTAAAACACCAACAGCGCGTAGACCTCGGCCAAGGCTCGCACCTCTGGGGAGAGTGTGATGCCATCAGGCGAAGGGCTGCACTCGCGCCAAAAGTTAATGGCCGCCTCAATGTCGGTGATGTGAATGCCTGCCATGTTGGGAGAAGAAAAACGAAAATGGATTCCAAACAATTTG